>Ga0208794_1000039_pt1 | contig 198046 bp, 193 predicted proteins | sample 32_taG_FD_184106 | JGI IMG/M metagenome (GOLD analysis project Ga0208794, IMG submission 184106) | Marine viral communities from the Gulf of Mexico - 32_GoM_OMZ_CsCl metaG (SPAdes) (version 2) | ecosystem: Environmental > Aquatic > Marine > Oceanic | place: Atlantic Ocean: Gulf of Mexico... | reverse complement strand
CCTATGGCTTCCTTCAGACCCCACCGTTGGCCAGTGACGCCCTTGCCAGTCAGATTGTCTTCCCCCCAGTCGGGGTGACACCACCTTCTTTCAGGTGATCGGGTTTGCCGGCTTCGCCGGGCAAACAAAAAGGCAGACCGAAGTCTGCCTTGTCGTGCCTGGCGTGCTGTTACATACCGGGCATGAGGACCGAATCGATCACGTGGATCACGCCATTGCTGGCTTCGATATCGGTCTGGACCACCGTGGCGGAGTCGACCATTACCCCGTTGCTGGCATCAATGGTGAGTGCGCTACCCTGCACGGTATCTGCACTGGTCAGGGCCACCACGTCGGCCGCCATGACCTTGCCTGGTACCACGTGGTAGGTGAGCACGGCGGTCAGCTTGTCCTTGTCGGCCAGCAGGGCGTCCAGATCAGCGGCCGGAATCTTGGCAAATGCCTCATCTGTCGGCGCAAATACGGTGAACGGGCCTTCGCCTTTCAGGGTATCGACCAGGCCAGCGGCCTGCACTGCAGCCACCAGGGTCGTGAAGCTGCCAGCGGCCACTGCGGTATCAACGATGTCCTTCTTGGCCATGTCGCCATGATGGTCGGCGTGAACTGGCACGGCTACGAGCATTCCGGCACCGAATACCGCCAGCAGCAGATGACGCGCAGTACGGGTAATATTCTGGGTAAGTGCAAACATATAATCCTCCAGGGGATTGGTGTGTGAGTTGCCGTATTAGTAATACACGCCTTGTACATGCATGTCATAAATGTACAACTCAAGTTACACACTACGCTGCCGGGAGCCATCGATGCCTGCTCTGGCGGCCAACATGACGACCCCGCGGGCCGAAGTGACTGGCGGTCGTGTTATTCGCCTGGCCACTGGTCCATAATCAGGGTACGGCTACCGCCGTTATTTTGCTTATACCCGTCCCAGAGAGGTGGATATATTCCATGTGGTACCAAGGTTTACTCCAATTGTCCGGCTGGCAGATCCTGGCCGTGATCCTGGTGCTGACGCATATCACCATCGTCAGCGTGACCGTTTATCTGCATCGCTATTCAGCCCATCGCGCCCTGGAATTGCATCCGGCGCTCAAACACTTCTTCCGTTTCTGGTTGTGGCTTACAACCAGCATGAACACCCGCGAGTGGACCGCCATCCATCGCAAGCACCACGCCAAGTGCGAGACACCCGAGGATCCCCACAGCCCCGTACACAAGGGACTGACGACCGTTTTGCGCAAGGGCGCCGAACTGTATATGGCCGAAGCCCGCAACGAGGAGACTCTGCGGATCTACGGCAAGAACTGCCCCGACGACTGGATGGAGCGCAACGTTTACACACGCTTTCCGATCGGCGGCGTCACCCTGATGGCCATTATCGACCTGGCGCTGTTCGGCGTGCTCGGCATGACCGTCTGGGCGGTACAGATGATGTGGATTCCGGTATTCGCTGCCGGCGTGGTCAACGGTCTGGGTCATGCCGTCGGCTATCGCAACTTCGAATGCCGCGACGCGGCCACCAACATCATGCCCTGGGGCATCCTGATCGGCGGTGAGGAGCTGCACAACAACCATCACACCTACCCCAACTCCGCGAAGCTGTCGGTGAAGAAGTGGGAGTTCGACATCGGCTGGATGTGGATACGGCTGCTCAGTCTGCTGGGGCTGGCCAAGGTGCGCCGCACCGCACCCATAGCCCATCGCGTCGAGGGCAAGCAGACCCTGGATATGGATACCGCCATGGCTGTGCTGAACAACCGCTTCCAGATCATGGCGCAGTACCGCAAGCTGGTGATCAAACCGCTGGTGGCCCAGGAAATGCACCGGGTCGACGAGTCGATGAGGCATCTTTTCCGCCGCGCCAAGCGCCTGCTGAGCCGGGAAAGCAGCCTGCTCGACAGCCGCAACGAAGAGAACCTGCAACAGGTGCTTGACCACAGTCAGCGTCTACGCATCATCTACGAGAAGCGCCTGGCCCTGCAGGCCATCTGGTCACGAACCAGCGCCAACGGCCACGACATGCTGCACGCTCTGGCCGAATGGTGCAGCCAGGCAGAAGCCAGCGGCATCAAGGCACTGCAGGAATTTGCCGCGACGCTGCGTACCTACTCGCTGCAACCGGCGCCGATGGCCCGGTAACCGCGCCGCGACCTAACCCGGATGAGCGGCTCGCCAGCGCTCGCTCTTCCGGGTAGGATGAAAGGTCGGTCACACAATAATCGTGAGGGTTGCAAAGGATGCGAGCCTTTTTTCTGGGTCTGATGCTGCTACTGGCCAGCCCGCTACTGTCCGCTTCGACCATTTACAAATACACCGACGCCAACGGCGTGGTCACCTATACCGACCAGAAAGTCCAGGGCGCCCAGGTGTTCGTGTTCACCGACACCATGGTCGAAACCTTCGACAAGCAAGTCTATGTCACGACCAAGAAGCACCCCGGCGGTGAAACCCTGATCGTGCATAACGACCTGTACGCTCCGGTGGAAGTGGAACTGAGCATCGAATCCGCCAGGAACCTCATCGGCGTACCTGCCAAACCCGTGCGCTGGATTCTCCAGCCCCGGGAAAAGATCCGCCTGCTGACGCTATCGCCAACCGGTGACGGCCCGCCCAGCTACAGCTACAAGCTACGCCACGCCCTGGGTGACCCGCGGGCCAAGCATGCCCTGGTCGATTACCCACTGCCCTGGAACGGTGGGCCCTTCCGGGTTACCCAGGGGCCAGGGGGGCGCTACAGCCACACCGGGCCCAAGGGCCAACATGCAATCGACATCGCCATGCCCGAAGGAACGCCCATTGTGGCCGCGCGGCCCGGCGTGGTGATCAAGATCGAGAACAATCAGAACGGCCGGGGCACCCATCCCTCGGGCAACTTCGTGCGCATACTCCACGATGACGGCACCATGAGCGTATATCTGCACCTCAAGCACCGTTCGGTGGTCGTCAGCGAAGGGCAGCGGGTGCGTACCGGCGAGCTGCTGGCGAAGTCCGGCAACACCGGCAACAGCACCGGACCCCACCTGCACTTTGTGGTGCAGAAAAATATCGGGCTGGAGACCGTGTCGATTCCCTTTGCCTTCAACCAGCCGGTGGACAGCCTGCCCAACTTTGCGATCGGCGGTGAATAGTCTTGCGGGTTCTGCAGACAACAAAAAACCCGCCGAAGCGGGTTTTTTGTTGCAAGCCAGATCTTACTTGATCTTGGCTTCCTTGTAGTTCACGTGCTTGCGAATCACCGGATCGAACTTCTTGATTTCGATCTTATCGGGAGTCGTGCGCTTATTCTTGTCGGTAGTGTAGAAGTGACCAGTACCGGCAGAAGAAACCAAACGAATCAATTCACGCATGGGACTGCTCCTTAGACTTTTTCGCCACGACCGCGCATTTCGGCAAGCACTACATCGATACCGCGCTTGTCGATGATACGCATGCCCTTGGTGGACGTACGAAGACGTACAAAACGCTTCTCTGACTCAACCCAGAAACGATGGTGCTGCAGGTTAGGCAGAAAACGACGTTTGGTTCTGTTGTTAGCGTGGGAAACGTTGTTCCCAGTCACTGGACCTTTACCGGTCACCTGACATACTCGAGACATGGTTAACCCTCTCCAACCACTTGCCCAACCCGAACTGGTTGGAAGCCATAAATAATGTGTTTTCCAGCCGGGGCGAGCATCGTGCAGACCTGCCAAACGAATTCGTGCAGGCGCAGCCCCGAGAAGAGCGGAGCTTTATACCAAAACACGCCCCTGCAAGCAATGACTTTTAATTATTGCTGCCTCAGAGCAGACCTCGTTCGGCGAAGGAAACCGGCTCCCCGTCACCGACCACCAGGTGGTCAAGCACGCGAATATCAACCAGTGCCAGGGCTTCCTTGAGGCGCCGGGTCAGCATCTGATCCGCCTGACTGGGCTCGGCCACCCCCGACGGATGGTTGTGGGTCAGGATCAGCGCGGCGGCGTTGCAGGCCAGCGCCCGCTTGACCACTTCGCGCGGATAGACGCTGGCGCTGTCCAGGGTGCCGCGAAACAGTTCTTCGAACACGATGACCCGGTGCTGATTGTCGAGAAACAGGCAGGCAAAGACCTCGTGGGGCAGATGCGCCATCCGGCTACGCAGAAATTGCCGCACGGCGCCCGGAGAGGTCAGCGCGGTGCCGCGCTTGAGCTCCTCGAACAGGTGCCGGCGCGCCATCTCCATGACTGCCTGCAACTGCGCATACTTGGCCGGGCCGAGACCGGCATGCTGGCAGAACTCGGTCTGTCCGGCCTGCAGCAAGCCGCGCAGGCTGCCGAAGGCGCTGAGCAGCTGGCGGGCAAGATCCACTGCACTGATGCCGGGCAGGCCGGTACGCAGAAAGATCGCCAGCAGCTCGGCATCGGACAGCGCTGCAGCGCCCTGATTGAGTAGTTTTTCCCGCGGACGCTCGGCCGCCGGCCAGTCGGTGATGGACATGCGCAATTCCCTGCGTGAGGACACGTACTTCCTGTTCGTGCCGTGTAATATAGGCAGCCAGTATAAGAGCTTGAAACGGGGTGGTCGAGGCGCAAGCCGCTGCGGCCACGCTGTGCTATTTTTAACGTGTTTTGCACAGGCAGCGCCACGGGCGCTCGGGTCGGGAGTCAGCATGCAGCGGTTGGTCAACAAGAGAGTGCTTCTGGGTGTCAGCGGCGGTATCGCTGCCTATAAGAGTGCAGAACTGGTGCGCCGCCTGCGCGATGCGGGCGCGGAAGTCCGTGTGGTCATGACCCAGGCCGCGCGCGAATTCATCACCCCGCTGACCCTGCAGGCGCTTTCCGGGCATCCGGTGCACGGCGACCTGCTCGATCCTGCAGCCGAGGCCGCCATGGGCCACATCGAACTGGCGCGCTGGGCCGACCTGGTGCTGATTGCACCGGCCACCGCCGATCTGATGGCCCGTCTGGCCCAGGGCCGTGGCGATGACCTGCTGACGACTCTGGTGCTGGCCTCCGATGCGCCGCTGGCCATTGCGCCGGCCATGAACCAGGCCATGTGGCGCGACCAGGCCACCCAGGCCAATCTGGATCTGCTGCAGGGGCGTGGCGTACGGGTGTTCGGGCCCGGGGCCGGCGAGCAGGCCTGCGGCGACGTGGGCCCGGGCCGCATGCTCGATCCGACCGAGATCGCCCTGCTGGCCAGCGATTGCTTCGAGCGCGGCCTGCTGACCGGCAAACACGTGCTGATCAATGCCGGCCCCACCCGCGAGGCGATCGACCCGGTGCGCTACATCTCCAACCACAGCTCCGGGAAGATGGGCTTTGCCCTGGCCGAGGCGGCCGCAGAGGCTGGCGCCCGGGTGACCCTGGTAGCCGGCCCGGTCAATCTGACCACGCCGCCGCGGGTAACCCGGGTCGATGTGACCAGCGCGCTGGAAATGCAGGCCGCCTGCGAAGCCGCCTTGCCCGCCGATCTGTTCATCGCCTCGGCCGCGGTTGCCGACTACCGTCCCGTGGCATGCGCTCCCAACAAGCTGAAGAAGGAGCCGCACGGCAACCACGGCATGACGCTGGAGCTGGTTCCCAATCCGGATATTCTGGCCGGCATTGCCAGCCATGCCCTGCGGCCCTGGTGCGTGGGTTTTGCCGCGGAAACCCATGATGTACTGAGCTACGCCGCCGACAAACTCAAGCGCAAGAATCTCGACATGATTATCGCCAACGACGTCAGTGCCCCCGGCATCGGCTTCAACAGTGACGACAACGCAGTGACCCTGATCGATCGCAGCCTGCAGCAACAGCAGTTGCCCCTGGCCAGCAAGAACCAGCTGGCCCGGCAGATCATCGGTCACATTGCCAGTCGCCTGGGCACTGTCGAAGCCACCCACCACCATTGACGGAACGCCCCATGCACAGCCTGCAAGCAAAGATACTCGATCCCCGCCTGGGCACGCAGTGGCCCATGCCGCACTATGCTACCCAAGGCGCCGCCGGTCTGGACCTGCGGGCCCTGCTCACCGAGCCGCTGACCCTGCAGCCGGGGCAGACCGAGCTGCTGCCTACCGGTCTGGCCATCCATATCAGCGATCCGGGGCTGGCTGCAATGATCCTGCCGCGCTCGGGCCTGGGCCACAAACACGGGATCGTGCTGGGAAATCTGGTAGGCCTGATCGATTCTGATTATCAGGGCCAGCTAATGGTATCCTGCTGGAATCGCGGCAATGGGGCCTACACCATCGAGCCCGGCGAGCGCATTGCACAACTGGTCCTGGTACCGGTGTTGCAGGCAGAACTGGAAATAGTGGATGAATTCGCTGACAGCCTGCGCGGTGTTGGCGGTTTCGGTCATACAGGCAGTCGTTGAGCCCGGCTCGACGTGATTGGCAAGGAGGCAGTATCCAGTGATAAAGATAAAAACCAAGGATCCGGTAAAATCCCGTGCGGCATTGCCCGGCACGCTGGTACCCCTGCTGCTTGCCCTGGTCGGCCTGGCCATGGCCGCCGGGCTGATCTGGCTGGCATTGTTCGCCCAGAGCAATGATCGCTACCGTGACGACATGGCCAGGGTCTATGCCACCCAGCAACTGAGCGCCCTGAACAGCGCCACCGGACAGCTGCGTAACGACCTGATTCGCCTGGCTGCCAATCCGCAGCTGCAGGTGGCATTGCAGCAGGGCGGCAGCGCGAGCGTCCAGCGCATGCTGCGCTACTACCTGGCCGACAGCCAGTCGATGCGCATCTTCGCCCTCGGTGAGGCCGAAAGCGGCGCCGACGGTCTGGAACCGCCCAGCTTTGCCGTGCTCGACATGATCCGCCGCGCCGAACGCAACATGCCGGTACCCATGGAAGCCCATCCGGTAGACGGCACCTGGCGCCTGCATGTGGTCACTCCGCTGCGCGTCTCGGACAATGCGCCCATTGGCGGCACGCTGGTCGCCGCGTTCGACCTGCAGCGCATTCTCGCCGCCCTGCCGACCCTCCCGACCGATGCCGGTCAACTGAAGGTGATACAGAGCTTCCCCGGGGCGCCGACCCAGACGCTGTACCAGTCCGGCAGCGGCTTTGGTGAGGTCATCAGCCTGCCCGCAGACAACCCGGCCTGGCGTATCGAATTCCAGCCCGGCGCCGCTCTGGTGGCCGGTGTGGCCAACCCGCTGCTGCTGCTGGGCTCGGCCCTGCTGGCCCTGTTCGGCATACTCGCCAGCCTGCTCTGGCTGCAGCGCGCCTGGCGCAAGGACCTGGAGTCCGACGCCGCAGTACTGATCCAGCTGGCTGAGGGCCACAAGGTCGCGGGCCTGCGCCTGGATCCCCTGGCGCCGGTCGGCCAGGAAATCATGCAACTGGCCGCCGGCCACGGCCGCAAGCTCGGCCCCAGTCCCGGCCGCGATGAGCTCACCCCTAGCAGGGGCGGCAAGCAGCGCGCCCCGTCGCAACCGGTGCTAAGCGATAACGAGATCCTCGATATCGATATCGTCGACGACATGGGCGATCTGACGGACGACATGCTCGGTGCCGGCGCCGCTGCTGCGTCCGGCCCGGACATTCCCGAAATACCGGCGGAAATCTTCCGCGCCTACGATATTCGCGGAGTAGTGGATCGCACCCTGACCGCAGAGACCGTCTACTGGCTGGGTCGTGCCATCGGCAGCGAGAGCCTGGCCAAGGACGCGCCCTGCGTGGCGGTAGGCCGTGACGGCCGTCTGTCCGGGCCGGAGCTGGTGGAGCAGCTGATCCGCGGTCTGATGGAAAGTGGCTGCCAGGTGATAGACCTCGGCATGGTGCCCACCCCGGTGCTCTACTACGCCACTCACACGACCCAGGCCAGCTCCGGCGTGATGCTGACCGGCAGCCACAATCCTGCGGACTACAACGGCCTGAAGATCGTGATTGCCGGCGAGACCCTGGCCGACAAGCGGATTCAGGCGCTGCACCAGCGGCTGCGCGACAAGAACCTGAGCCAGGGCAGCGGTGGGCGCCAGCAGCTGGAGCTACTGGATGCCTATCGCCGCCAGATAGCCGAGGATGTGGTGCTGGTCCGCTCGCTCAAGGTCGTGGTGGATTGTGGCAACGGGGTAGCCGGCGTGGTGGCCCAGGGGCTGCTCGAGGATCTGGGCTGTGAAGTGGTGCCGCTGTACTGTGATGTGGACGGCAACTTCCCCAATCATCACCCCGATCCGGGTCACCTGGAGAACCTGCAGGACCTGATCGCCGAAGTGAAGCGCACCAATGCCGACATCGGCATCGCCTTTGATGGTGACGGCGATCGCCTGGGCGTGATCACCCGCAGCGGCGAGATGGTCTACCCGGATCGCCTGCTGATGCTGTTCGCCGAGGATATCCTGACCCGCCACCCGGGCGCCGATATCGTCTTTGACGTCAAATGCACCCGCCGCCTGCCGACACTGATCAGCCGCATGGGCGGACGCCCGGTCATGTGGAAGTCGGGACACTCGATGATCAAGGCCAAGATGATCGAAACCGGTGCCCTGCTGGGCGGAGAGATGAGCGGCCACGTGTTCTTCAAGGAGCGCTGGTTCGGTTTCGATGACGGACTCTACAGCGCCTGCCGACTGCTCGAACTGATCTCGATCCAGCCGCCGGAGGACAATCCGGAAAAGGATCTCTTCAGCAAATACCCGGCGGGAATCGTGACGCCCGAAATCACCCTCACGGTCGGCGAGCAACGCAAGTTCGAGCTGATCGACGCCCTGAAAAAGAACGCTGACTGGGGCGCCGGACGGGTATCGACACTGGACGGCATCCGCGTCGATTTTCCCCATGGCTGGGGGCTGGTGCGTGCCTCGAATACCACGCCGGTCCTGGTCCTGCGCTTTGAAGCGGACAAACCGGAGGAGCTGGAGCGTATCCAGCAGATGTTCCGCGATCAGCTGGCTCGTCTGGCTGACGATCTACCACTCATATTCTGATCTCTCAAGGAGAAGCCTGACCCATGTTGAGTCGTGACGCTGCCACCCAGGTGTCCCGGGTATTGACCGAAGCTCTGCCCTATATCCAGCGGTTCACCGGAAAGACCATCGTTATCAAGTACGGTGGCAACGCGATGGAAAGCGACGAACTGAAAAACAGCTTCGCCCGGGATATCGTCCTGATGAAGACGGTGGGCATCAACCCCGTGGTGGTACACGGCGGCGGGCCGCAGATTGGCGATCTGCTCAAGCGGCTGAACATCGAGAGCGAGTTCATCGACGGAATGCGTGTAACCGACACCCAGACCATGGACGTGGTCGAGATGGTGCTCGGGGGCCAGGTCAACAAGGACATCGTCAACCTGATCAACCAGCACGGCGGCAGCGCCATCGGCCTGACCGGCAAGGATGCCGGCCTGATCAAGGCGCGCAAGCTCAAGGTCAGCCGCAACACGCCCGGCCTGGACAAGCCCGAGATCATCGATATCGGTCACGTCGGCGAGGTGGTCGAGGTCAATACCCGGCTGATCAACCGCCTGGTCTCGGACGATTACATTCCGGTCATTGCCCCTATCGGCGTCGGCAGCGATGGCGCCTCCTACAACATCAACGCCGATCTGGTCGCTGGCAAGGTCGCCGAAGCCCTGCAGGCCGAGAAGCTGATGCTGTTGACCAACATCGCCGGGCTGATGGACAAGGCCGGTAACGTGCTGACCGGACTGACCACCGCCCAGGTCGATGCGCTGATTGCCGACGGCACCATCTACGGCGGCATGCTGCCGAAGATCCGCTGCGCTCTGGATGCGGTACAGGGCGGCGTCAGCAGTGCGATCATCGTCGATGGACGGGTGCCCAACGCGATCCTGCTGGAAATCTTCACCGACACCGGTGTAGGCACTCTGATCACCAACAACAAGCGGGACGTGTAGCCGATGCAACAGGATGATTTTCGCTTCAGCCACGCCCTGCGCGTGCGCTGGGCCGAGGCCGACATGCAGGGCATCGTTTTCAACGGTCACTACCTGACCTACGCGGACGTTGGCATAACCGAATATTTTCGTGCCATGGGCCAGACCTACAGCGGTGAAACAGGGGCCAACGGCAGCGATTTCTTTGCGGTGAAGACGCTGCTGGAATACCGCGCGCCGGCGCGTTTCGACGACATGCTCGATGTGCATGTCCGAATCGCCCGGCTGGGCAATTCCAGCATGCAGTTTCTGATCGGCATCTATCGGGAGCAGGAGCTGCTGGTTACCGGCGAGATTGTCTACGTGCATGCCGACCAGAGCAGCCGCAGGCCCTCACCGATTCCGCAGAGCTTCCGCGATGCCGTGTCCGCCTTCGAGCGGCTGGCCCCCGAGGGTGCCGCCAGCAGCGCATGACCCGCGCAGGTCAGCTGTCCAGCAGTTCTTCCAGTCTGGCACGGCTGACTTCGAAATTGGCTTCGACCTCCTCGATCTCCTGCTGCTTGGCGGCGATGACCCGTTCCAGGCGCTGCATTTCGGCGTCGATCTCTCCAATCTCGCGAATGATCATCTCGTCCACCTCGCGGCCGGCCCGTTGCTGTGCCGCGGCCTTGCCCTGCAGCTCTTCGCGCTGAAGACGCAGGACACCGATATTGGTGCGGGTGGAGGCGATCAGGTTTTCGATCTGATCGAGCTGGCGCTGCTTGGCCCGCTCGAGATCCCGGACGCTGCTGTAAAGCCGTAACAGGGTGGTATCTTCCTGCAACTGCCGCTCCTGCTCGGCACGGGCTGCGCGCGCAGCGTCCAGCTCCTCGGGACTGGGTGCCGCCGGCACGGTCTGCTTGACCCGACCATGCTGGTCGAGCACTTCATAACCGTGCTTGACGTATTCCGCCGGAACGCGACTGTCGAGCACGGTAACGCCGTTCTCGTCGAGGTAGCGATACAACTGGGCCTGGGCTGCCAGAGAAACTCCGACACAACCGACCACGATCAAGCAGAACGACCTGAACATAAGCGGTAACTCTTGCAAGGAGTCTGCGACTCCGATTACTTGGCGAGCCCGGACCTGGAGGGTCTATCCCGCCTTGATGCCATATTCCGCGCGGTAGGCCTCTACCGCCGGCAGATAATGGCGCAATTCGGGATCCTCTTCGAGGAAGCTCAACACCTGTTCCAGTGAAACGATACTGATCACCGGTATCCCGAAATCACGTTCGACCTCCTGGATGGCAGACAGGTCTCCCTGCCCGCGTTCCTGTCGATCGAGCGCAATCATCACCGCCGCCGGGGTCGCACCCGCGGCCTGGATGATCTGCATCACCTCTCGTACGGCCGTGCCGGCGGTGATGACATCGTCGATGATCAACACGCGCCCCTTGAGCGGAGCGCCCACAAGACTGCCACCTTCGCCATGATCCTTGGCTTCCTTGCGGTTGAAGCAGTATGGCATATTGCGATCAAAACTATCAGCCAGGGCCACGGCCGTCACGGCGGCCAGCGGAATGCCCTTGTAGGCCGGCCCGAAAATCACGTCAACATCCTCGAGCGAACTGTGGACAAACGCCTGGGCGTAGAAACGGCCCAGTCGCCCGAGTGCAGACCCCGTATTGAACAGGCCCGCGTTGAAAAAGTACGGACTCTTACGCCCGGATTTCAGCGTAAACTCACCAAAACGCAGGACCTCCCGGTCCAGGGCAAAACGTATGAACTCGCGCTGATATTCGTGCATCCGGTTCCTCTTCTTAACAAAAAAATGCTGGCTCGGTTATCATACACTTTCGATTTTGGGGGAGCCATGTATGCAAATCATCAGTCTGAACGTCAACGGCATCGAGGCGGCGGCAGCCCGGGGCCTGTTCGACTGGTTGCGCACCCAGGATGCCGACGTCATCTGCCTGCAGGATATCCGGGTAACGGCGCCGGAACTGGAGCAGGATCCCTACTGGCTTGACGGCTACTGGCAGTACTGCTTTGAAGCCGAAGTACCCAGCCAGGGCGGCGTGGCCATCTACACTCGCACCGCGCCCAAGGCAATCATCATGGGCCTGGACTTCGAGCTTGCCGACCGTTACGGACGTTACATCCAGGCGGACTTCGACAAGGTCAGCATCGGCTGCCTGCTGCTGCCCTCCGGCCGCGGCGGGGATGCCGACCTGAACCAGAAATTCAAGTTCATGAACGATTTCACCGGCTACCTGAACAAGCAGCGCCGCAAGCGCCGCGAGTTCATCTACTGCGGCTCGCTGTATACCTCGCATCTGAAGCTGGACGTGGCAAACTGGCGCGACTGCCAGAACGAACCGGGTTTCATGGCACCGGAACGCGCCTGGATGGACGAGATCTTCGGTAATCTGGGCTACGTGGATGCGCTGCGCGAAGTGACCCGCGAATCGGACCTGTACAGCTGGTGGCCCGACAGCGAACAGGCCGAAAATCTCAATCTCGGCCTGCGCTTCGACTACCAGATCCTCACCCCGGGCCTGCGCCGCTTCGTCAAGAACGCACGCATCCCACGCGATGCACGCTTTTCACAGCATGCACCGGTGATTATCGACTACGACTGGACGCTGAGTATCTGAGCGGCAAGCGGCAAGGCTGAAGCTTGAAGCTTGAAGCTTGAAGCTTGAAGCTTGAAGCTTGAAGCTTGAAGATGCTCGGCTTTTGCAGAGGGCTTATACAACTCGATTTCACCTCTGCCCCCGAGCGAGTTCGCTACTGGCTGCGATCATGTCTCAGCGCTTCTAGCTTCCAGCTTCCAGCTCCTAACTTTCCTACTTGATGATCCGCCAGCAGAACGGATAGCGGTAGGCCTTGCCCTCGTTGGCCTTGATCGCAGCGATGATCATCAGGATGACAGCACCGATGATGACCACCCAGATCAACAGAAAGCCGATCACGATCACCATGAGCAGGACACTGATCAGCGCGGCAATGGCCACGCTGATCTGAAAATTCATGGCTTCCTTGCCCTGGTCGTCGATAAAGACGTCCTGATCCTTCTTCAGCTGCCAGACCAGCAGCGGACCGATCAGACTACCAAACGGAATCAGGCAACCGAGAAAGCCCGACAGGTGCGCGATCAGAGCCCATTTGCGGGCTTCGGGGCTGGGCAAGCCCGGCGGTGTGACAGGCGTGGTCTGTTCAGTCATCTCGTATGCTCCCGTAAGGTCAGAGAACCGGCCCAGGGGCCGGCCTGTATTCAGTCCTGCAATGCTGCCAACTGCATGGCGAACAGCTGATCAACCCCGGTCCGGGCCAGTGCCAGCATGGCATTGAGCTCATCCGGGCTGAAGGGCGAACCCTCGGCTGTGCCCTGCACTTCAATGAATCCGCCCTTGTCGGTGACAACCACATTCAGGTCGGTTTCCGCTGCCGAGTCTTCCGGATAATCCAGGTCAAGTACCGGAACGCCCTGGTAGATACCCACGGAAATGGCTGCAATCATCTGCACGTCCGGCATTTTCTTGATCGCACCGCGCTGCTTCATGACCCGCAGGGCATCCACCAGGGCCACGCAGGCGCCGGTGATCGAGGCCGTACGAGTGCCGCCGTCGGCCTGGATCACATCGCAATCGATATACAGCGTGTTCTCACCCAGACTCTTGAGGTCGACTGCGGCGCGCAGTGAGCGGCCGATCAGGCGCTGGATCTCGAGGGTACGCCCGCCCTGCTTGCCACGGCTGGCCTCGCGCTGCATGCGCTCGCCGGTCGAACGCGGCAGCATGCCGTACTCGGCGGTGATCCAGCCCTGACCGGAACCGCGCAGAAAGCGGGGTACGCCGGCCTCGACGCTCACCGTACAGATGACCTTGGTATCACCGAACTCGACCAGTACCGACCCCTCGGCATGCTTGGTGTAATGGCGGGTCAGGGTTACCTGACGCATTTGATCGGCTTCGCGGCCACTGGGTCGTTTCATTATGCAATCCTTGTACTGCGGGTATGTGTTCCCCGATTATACGGGGCAACCCGAGCGGGCGACACCCGAGAGTCCGCAGGAGTAGAATACCGCTCCAATCAGTGTAGTGCGCCAGGAGGCCAACCGATGGTTTACAGCATGACTGCATTCTCACGCTGCGAGCTGAGCACCGACAGGGGCAATCTCGCCTGGGAGATCCGCTCGGTCAATCATCGTTATCTGGAGCCCACCCTGCGGCTTCCGGAAAGCTTCCGTGCCCTCGAAGGCCCGCTGCGCGAACGCCTGCGCAAGAGCTTCGCCCGCGGCAAGCTGGAAGCCACGCTGCGCTTCAATCCAAGCGTTGCCGGCGACGGCACGCTGGAGGTCAATCAGCCACTGGTCGACCAGCTGCTCGCCGCCGCCAAGCGCATCAGCCGTCAGATGGACTCGCCGTTCAAGGTCAACCCGCTGGAAGTCCTGGCCTGGCCCGGGGTGCTTGCCGGTAGCCATCAGGACGAGGGCGAGCTGGTCCAGCAGGCCCGCGAGCTGTTCGAACAGGCCGTGGAAGCGCTCAAGGCGCAGCGGGCACGGGAGGGCGGTGAGCTCAAGAACCTGCTGGAGGAACGCCTCGAAGCCATCAGTCAGAGGGTCGCGAGTCTGCGTGAAATGATGCCGGAGCTGCTGGCTGCGCACCGGCAGAAGCTGATCGACCGCTTCAATGAAGCCCGTCTCGAACTGGATACTACCCGTATCGAGCAGGAACTGGTCCTGCTGGCCCAGAAGATGGACGTGGCCGAAGAGCTCGACCGTCTGGACACCCACGTTGCCGAAGCCCGCCATGTGCTGAGCGGTGACCAGGCCATGGGGCGGCGCCTGGACTTCCTCATGCAGGAGTTCAATCGGGAGGCCAACACCCTGGGCTCCAAGGCTATCGACAGCCGCAGCACCCAGGCCGCGGTGGACCTCAAGGTCTATATCGAGCAGATGCGCGAGCAGGTGCAGAACATAGAGTAAGGCCCAGCGGCCGCCCCCTCAGCCCTGATAACCCGCCACCAGGTCGCGCAGCCGCTGCCGATCCTCCTCCAGCAACAGCGCTGACTCTGCATGCGTGAGTGCCCGTACAGCCTGACGCTGGGCACAACGGGACAGCTCTGCACCCTGCCCGGCCAGCAGCAGCAGGCCTTTCTGCAGCCTCAGCTGCACTTCGATCAGGCCGGCGCCATCGCGGGCTATCGGCGCAAAAATATCATCGAACAGATCGTCCAGCTCGAGCGCCGGTAGCCGGATCCGCGGATAGACGGTCTCGCACTGCTGTTCGCCGATGCTCTTTTCCGAGTAATAGGACAGAATCCTGACCGCCCGCCCGAGTACGTCGATGGCGGTACCCGGGTCGTTGATCGCCGGCGACAGGGCCCGCGAGGCAATCTCGGCCAGAACCGACAGCCCGAAACGGGGGTCCTGATCGAAGGAGCGGTCGTTACCCAGGGTAAAAACACCCCGCACTGCCTCGTCGGCCTCATCCAGCCGGTCGTCGTCGGCACCCTGAATCCAGGCCAGAGGGCGAGGCCCGCTGACGAAGGCGCCCGGCTGACTGGCGACCCATATCTGCCAGTCGTGGGCCTCCGCCAGCTCGGAGAGCTCGGCCATGTCCAGATGCTGAACCAGTCCGGTAGACCGGGCATGCACCGGCCTGGCCGAAGCCGGCGGCGAGAACTCGGCCACCGGCACCGCGATACCGCCCAGACCCGGGTGACATACCCGGTCCTTGAGGGCACTCAGGGTGACCAGCTCGACCCGCCCGGTAGTGTCGCCGACCCGGCCAAAGTGGGACAAATGCTGGATCCAGCGCAGGATGGTGACCACCACCAGCAGAATGACCAGCAGCGTGACCAGAAAGAGTATCGCCCGGCCCCGCTCGTCATAGGTCTGGGTACTCAGGGCCGTGATGCCCACCAGGCTGAACAGGAAGGTGCCGATGAAGGTACCGAGAACATTCTGCGTGGTGGTGTCCTGCATCAGCAGTCGCGTGGCCCGCGGAGTGACGTTGTTGGTCGCCGCGCTATAGGCCATGACCATGACACTGAGCGAGAAGGTGGTGACAGCGAGCATGCTGGAAGCCAGGATCTCGAGAATCGTGCCCACCGCATTCTCACCCAGCTCCAGCTCCAGCTCTATCGGCAGACTGCCCTGCAGCGCAGCCGCCAGCAGCGCTGCCGCTATACCCAGCAGAGCAAATAATGCAGCGCGCACCCACAGGGTGTGGGTCAGACGGGTGACCAGCCATTGCCATTTGGAAAACATGCGTGCTCCTGGTGTGCCGCAGCCGACGCAACATGACGCCGGGACCCAATGTCCCTATAATCGACACCCACATCTTAGCCGTTTATCTGCAGGACATCCTGACCCATGACTCATGCCCCCGGCACCCTGTACATCGTCTCCGCTCCCTCCGGCGCCGGCAAAACCAGCCTGGTCAAGGCACTGATCGACCAGCTCGACAGCGTCCGGGTGTCGGTATCGCACACCACACGGGCCATGCGGCCAGGCGAGATCGATGGCGTGAATTACCATTTCACGCGCCGCGAGGACTTTCTCGAGCGGGTCAGCCAGGGTGATTTTCTCGAGCACGCGGAAGTCTTCGGCAACCTGTACGGCACCTCCCAGAGCACGGTTGAGCAGACCCTGGCCCAGGGCAACGACCTGATCCTGGAAATCGACTGGCAGGGCGCGCAGCAGGTCCGCCGCGCCATGCCCGGCGCCCGCTCGATCTTCATCCTGCCGCCCTCGCGCGCCACCCTGCGCGAGCGTCTGACCAACCGGGGCCAGGATGACGACAGCGTGATTGAGGGCCGCATGGCGCTGGCCGTCGACGAGATCAGCCACTACGTGGAATATGACTACCTGGTGATCAACGACGACTTCAATACCGCGCTGGATGATCTCAAGTCGATCCTGCGCAGTGCGCGCCTGGATGTGCGGCATCAGGAGCAGCGCCACCAGGGCCTGCTGACTGCGCTCTTGTCATAAGGCACGTCAGTTCAGTACACTACATGGTCCTGCGTTCCGTTCCTGGACGCCCCTCGTTCTGATCGTCAAGCCGTTCCGGAGTACACCATGGCCCGCGTTACCGTTGAAGACTGCCTGGAAAATGTAGAAAACCGTTTCGAACTGGTCATGCTGGCCACCAAGCGTTCGCGTCTGCTCGCCACTGGCGGCAAGGAGCCCAAGGTTGCCTGGGAGAATGACAAACCCACCGTGGTTGCATTGCGCGAAATTGCAGCAGGTCTGATTTCCAACGAGATACTGGCGCAGGAAGCGATTCAGGACCAGCAGGAACCGCTGTACTCGATGGAATCCGACCTCGAGGAGTAATCCTTGGGCCGGTCGATGTCAGGCCAGAGCCGTGCGCCGACCCTCGGCGCAGCGGCAGCCCCTGTCCGGGCCCAAGACGACCTCGTCGATGGCCTGGATAGCGCCGAACCCGGGATAGAAGCCTTTGCCAGGCGACTGGCAGACTACCTGGAGCCGGATCAGATCAACCTGGTCCGTCGCGCCTACTACTATGCCGAACAGGCCCATGATGGCCAGACCCGGCGCAGTGGCGAACCCTACGTCACACACCCTCTTGCCGTAGCCCATATTCTTGCCGACATGCACATGGACCATCAGAGCCTGATGGCCGCCATGCTGCACGACGTGATCGAAGATACCGGTATTCCGAAGGACGCTCTGATTGCCCAGTTTGGCGAAACCGTTGCCGAGCTGGTGGATGGCGTCAGCAAGCTGACCCAGATGACCTTCGAGACCAAGGCCGAGGCCCAGGCCGAGAATTTCCAGAAAATGGCGCTGGCGATGGCACGCGACATCCGCGTGATCCTGGTCAAGCTGGCCGACCGGCTGCACAACATGCGCACCCTGGGCGCACTGGGTCCGGAGAAACGCCGGCGCATTGCCAAGGAAACCCTGGAGATCTACGCGCCGATCGCCAACCGCCTGGGCATGCACAGCCTGAGCACCGAGTTCGAGGACCTGGGCTTCAAGGCAATGCACCCGATGCGCTCGGACCTGATCCATCGCGCCGTGCGCGCCGCCCGGGGCAATCGCAAGGAGCTGTTGAACAAGATCCTCGACTCCCTGCAGAACTGCCTGGAGCGCGAAGGTCTGCCCGGCAAGGTGATGGGCCGCGAGAAGCACCTGTTCGGCATCTACCAGAAGATGCGCGGCAAGCGTAAGGCCTTCCACGAGATCATGGACGTGTACGCGTTCCGCATCATCGTCGACAAGCCAGACACCTGCTACCGCGTACTGGGCGCCATACACAGCCTGTACAAGCCGTTTCCGGGGCGCTTCAAGGACTACATCGCGATTCCCAAGGCCAACGGTTACCAGTCCCTGCATACCACCCTGTTCGGCATGCACGGCGTACCCATCGAGATCCAGATCCGTACCGAGGAGATGGAAGAGATGGCCAACAACGGTATTGCCGCGCACTGGGTCTACAAGTCCAAGGACGAGGTGATCAACGGTCATCACGCACGCACCCGGCAGTGGCTCAAGGGCGTGCTCGAGCTGCAGCAGAACGCCGGTAATTCCCTGGAATTCATCGAGAACGTGAAGATCGACCTGTTCCCGGACGAGGTCTACATCTTCACCCCCAAGGGTCGCATCATGGAGCTGCCCAAGGGTTCGACGCCGGTCGATTTCGCCTATGCGGTGCACACCGATGTAGGCAACAGCTGTATCGCCTGCCGGGTCAATCGTCGCCTCGCGCCGCTGTCCGAGCCGCTGGAAAGCGGCCAGACCGTGGAAGTGATCCGCGCCCCGGGCGCCCGCCCGAACCCGGCCTGGCTGAGCTTCGTGATCACCGGCAAGGCGCGCAGCAATATCCGCCACTTCCTCAAGCACCAGCGTCACTCCGAATCCATCGCCCTCGGCGAGCGGCTGCTCGACAAGGTGCTGGCCAGCTTCGATACCAATCTGTCTGCCATTCCCGAGAGCAACATCAAGCAGGTACTCAAGGACTGCAAGATGGAGCTGATGGAAGATTTGCTGGCCGATATCGGCCTGGGCAACCGCATGGCCTACGTGGTCGGCCGTCGTCTGCTGGCCACCGAAGGCGCTGCGGATCCGGAGTCGAAGAAGCCGGCCGTGACCGAGCCCGACAGCGCACCGGAAAAGCCCCTGGCCATCCGCGGCACCGAAGGCCTGGTGGTGAGCTTTGCCCGCTGCTGCAACCCGATTCCGGGCGATCCGATTGTCGGTTATCTGTCATCCGGCAAGGGTATGGTGATCCACCAGGAGACCTGCAGCAACCTGGCCGAGAACCGCCACAGCAACGAAAAAACCCTGCATCTGACCTGGGACAAGGACGTCAGCGGCGAATTCACCGTGGAACTCAAGGTCGAGCTGGAAAACGAGCGCGGTATCATCGCGCAGCTGGCGACCGGCATCACCATGGCCGACGCCAGTATCGACAAGATAAGCGTGGACGAACGCGACGGCCGCGTCAGCGTGGTCCAGCTGGTCGTTCGGGTGCGTGACCGCCTGCATCTCTCACAACTGATAAAGCGCATACGGGCCCTCAGCGGCGTGATGCGCATTACCCGTCTGAAAAACTGATCCGACTCCGGAGAATCAATGAACAAGCAAGTCATTACCAGTGACCGGGCACCTGCTGCCATTGGCACCTATTCCCAGGCCATCAAGGTAGGCAACACGGTTTATCTGTCGGGCCAGATACCACTGGATCCGGAAACCATGGAAGTGGTCGAGGGCATCGAGCAGCAGATCTGTCAGGTGTTCGACAATCTCACTGCCGTGGCCGAGGCGGCCGGCGGGAATCTGCAGGACATCGTCAAGCTGAACATCTTCCTCACCGACCTCGGCCACTTCGGCCTGGTCAACGAGGTAATGGCCCGCTACTTCACCCAGCCCTACCCGGCACGCGCCGCGATCGGCGTGGCATCACTGCCCAAGGGCGTGCCGGTGGAAATGGATGGAGTCATGGTGGTCAGCTGAGCGCGCTCAGCTTTCCAGTACCGCATCCAGGGTAATGTCCGCTTTCAGCAGCTTGGAAATCGGACAACCCGTCTTGGCCTTGTTGGCCACCTCTTCAAACTTGCCCTGGTCGATACCGGGTATGCGCGCACGCATGTCCAGGTGAACTGCCGTCACGGCAAAGCCGTCGTCCTGCTTTTCCAGGGTCACGGTAGCCTTGGTATCGATACCGTCCGGGGTAAAACCCTCTTCGCCGAGCAACATCGAAAAAGCCATGGAAAAGCAGCCGGCATGGGCTGCGCCAATCAGCTCTTCCGGGTTGGTGCCCTTGCCGTCCTCGAAGCGGGTATTGAAGCCGTAGGGTTGCGCATCCAGCGCACCGCTCTGGGTTGATATATTGCCCTTGCCCTGCTTGAGATCGCCTTCCCAGTGAGCTGAAGCCGTTTTCCGAATATCCATCGTCAATCCTCCTGTCGGTCGTGCGTGGTCCCACGCAACTGATGATCCTGTCGGATTGGACAACGTGATGCGACGTTTGCTCCCTGCCGTCAGGATCCGGGACGCAGCATCTCGCCATAGCCTTCACGGAAGGATGGATATCGCGGAGCCCAGCCGCTCTCGCGGGCCAGCGCATTGCTGCAGCGTTTGCTCCCCAGGCGGCCGGAGGTCGGCCCGTCGGTCAGCAGTTGCGTGCCCAGCTGCTCGGCCAGCCAGCTCGCCACCTCGTGCATGCTCACCGGCTCGTCATCCACACCCAGGTAACAGGGCGCCAGCAGTTCGTCCTTGTCCGCCTCCAGCAACAGATGCTCCAGCAGTCCGACCGCATCATCACGGTGAATACGGTTGGTGTACTGGGGCGGTTCCGCGGGTACACACAGGCCACCGCGGACCTGCTCGATCAGGCGATTGCGACCGGGCCCGTAGATGCCTGCCAACCGCACCACCGAGGCCGGAAAACCGCAGCGCAAGGCGACATCCTCGGCCTGCAGCAGTACCTTGCCGGTTTCCGACTCCGGTAGCGCCGGGCTGTTTTCGGTCACCCATTCGCCTTCGCTCTGGGCGTAGACGCCGGTACTGGAGACCTGCAGCAGATGGCCGGGCAGGCGACGACCGCCCTGCAGCCAGCCCAGCACATGCTCGAGCCCCTGGACATACAGCCGCTGGTACAACTGGGCATCGCGATTCCCGGCTGCCGGGCAGTACACCAGATAATCCACCTTGTCCGGCCATTGCGCCGGCTTGTCGGCGCAGGTCAGGTCGGCCGTGATCGGCTCGATCCCCTCGGGCAGGGCCGAGGTGTCGCGGCGCAGACCGAAAACGCGCCAGCCGCGCTGCCTGAGCCGAAGGCCGAGGCCGGTGCCGATATCGCCGCATCCGGCTATGACTACCTGTTTCATCTGATTGTTTTCCTCTATCGATCAACCCGTTATGCTTGGGCAGATTAAACACCGGAGCAGTATATACGCCATGACCCTGACCGAACTGCGCTACATCGTTACCCTGGCCCAGGAACAGCACTTCGGCCATGCCGCCGAGCGCTGCCATGTGTCCCAGCCAACGCTCAGTGTAGGGGTGAAGAAGCTCGAGGACGAGCTGGGCGTGATGATCTTCGAGCGCAGCAAGAGCGCGGTGCGGGTCACCCCGATCGGCGAACGTATCGTCGCCCAGGCCCAGAAGGTGCTTGAGGAATCGCTGACCATCCGCGAGCTGGCCACCGCAGGCAAGAACCAGCTGTCGGCACCGCTCAAGGTCGGCGCGATATATACCATCGGCCCGTACATGTTCCCGCACCTGGTGCCGCAACTGCACAACGTGGCGCCGGAGATGCCGCTGTATATCGAGGAGAACTTCACCCACGTGCTGCGCGACAAGCTGCGCAACGGTGATCTGGACGCAATCATCATTGCTCTGCCTTTCAACGAACCCGATGTGCTGACACGCCCGCTGTATGACGAACCCTTCAGCCTGCTGATCCCGGCCAGCCATCCCTGGGCCAAGCGCGACAACGTCAGCCTGGAAGAGCTGGACGACAACAAGCTGCTGCTCCTGGGCGAGGGCCATTGCTTCCGTGATCAGGTGCTCGAGGCCTGTCCGACGCTGCGCAAGAGCGACGAACAGGCCCGCCATACCACGGTAGAATCCAGCTCCCTGGAGACCATCCGCCACATGGTCGCCTCGGGCATCGGCATGACGGTACTGCCGATGTCCGCCGCGGACGATCGCTACTACAGCTCCGACCTGCTGGTCACCAAGGCCTTCAAGACACCCGCACCCTACCGCACGGTGGCCGTCGCCTGGCGGGCCAGCTTTCCACGGCCGAAAGCGATCGAGATCCTCAGCGACTCGATCCGGCTGTGCTCGGTCGGCCAGCCCCAGAACCGCAAATAAGCCGTGGCCGGCCCGCTGACCCAATCCGAGAAAACCGCGCTGACGGTGTTCAAGGGTGTCGGACCGGCACTGGCCGAGAAGCTCGCCAAGCTGGGGCTGAGCTCGGTACAGGATGTGCTCTTCCACCTGCCCCTGCGCTACCAGGACCGCACCCGCGTCACCCCGATCGGCGCCCTGCGCCCCGGCATGGATGCCGTGGTCGAAGGCAGCGTGCAAGGCGCCGACGTGGTCATGGGGCGGCGCCGCAGTCTGCTCTGCCGCCTGCACGACGGCACCGGCGGACTGAGCCTGCGTTTCTATTACTTTTCCGCTGCGCTCAAGGCCAACCTCGAGCGCGGCAGCCGTTGGCGCTGCTATGGCGAGGTCAGACCCGGCGCCTCCGGGCTGGAAATCTACCATCCGGAACTGCAGAGTCTGGACAACCAGGCCACGCTGCCGGTTGCCGAAACCCTGACGCCCATCTACCCCACCACCGAGGGCCTGTCTCAGCAGCGGCTGCGCAGTCTGAGCGAGGCGGCCCTGGCCTGGCTCGACCAGGGCAACAGCCTGACCGAACTGCTACCGCCGGAGCTGCTCGAGACCTACCAGCTTGCGCCCCTGCGCGAAGCCATTCATACCCTGCATCGGCCGCCGCCCTCGGTGGACCTGCAGGCACTCGAGGACGGCCGGCACTGGGCACAGCATCGCCTGGCCTTCGAGGAGTTGCTTGCCCACCAGCTGGCCATGCTGCGCCTGCGCGCCCAGATACGTAGTCATGAGGCGCCGGCCATGCCGCCCGGCAAGGAGCTGCCCGGCCTGTTCCTCGCGCGCCTGGGCTTTGGCCTGACCGGGGCACAGCAACGGGTCGGCGCGGAAATCGCCCGCGATCTGCAACAGCGCCAGCCCATGCTGCGACTGATCCAGGGGGATGTCGGCTCGGGCAAGACGGTGGTGGCCGCGATGGCCGCCCTGCAGGCACTCGAAGCCGGCTGGCAGGTAGCGCTGATGGCGCCCACCGAGATCCTCGCCGAGCAGCATTTCAACAACTTCAGCGCCTGGCTCGCGCCGCTCGGCATCTCGGTGGCCTGGCTGGCCGGCAAGCTCAAGGGCAAGACCCGGCAGAACCAGCTACAGATGATCGCCACCGGCGATGCGGCCATGGTGGTGGGTACCCATGCCCTGTTCCAGGGCGAGGTGCAGTTCCATAACCTGGGCCTGGCAATCATCGACGAACAGCACCGGTTCGGCGTGCAGCAGCGTCTGGCCCTGCGTGACAAGGGCGCTGCCGGGCAGTTCTCCCCGCACCAGCTGATCATGACCGCCACACCGATTCCGCGCACCCTGGCGATGAGCGCCTACGCCGACCTGGATACCTCGGTGCTCGACGAACTGCCCCCGGGGCGTACGCCGGTCAATACCGTTCTGGTGTCTGACAGTCGGCGGGACGAGGTCATTGAGCGGGTGCAGATGGGCTGTGCCGAGGGACGCCAGGCCTACTGGGTCTGCACCCTGATCGAAGAGTCCGAGCAGCTGCAGGCGCAGGCCGCCGAGGGCACCTGGCAGATGCTCTGTGACAGCCTGCCGGAGCTGTCCATCGGCCTGATCCACGGCCGCATGAAGCCGGCAGAGAAAGCTGAAATCATGGCCGCATTCAAGGGTGGCGACCTGCACCTGCTGGTGGCCACTACCGTGATCGAGGTCGGCGTGGATGTGCCCAACGCAAGTCTGATGGTGATCGAGAATCCCGAACGCCTCGGCCTCGCCCAGCTGCACCAGCTGCGCGGCCGGGTCGGCCGGGGTAGCACCGCAAGCCACTGCGTGCTGCTCTATCACGCCCCGCTGTCGAACCTCGGCCGTGAGCGACTCGGCATCATGCGCGAGAGCACCGACGGCTTTGTGATTGCCGAGAAGGATTTGCAACTGCGCGGCCCGGGCGAGGTGCTGGGCACGCGGCAGACCGGTGTGGTCCAGTTCCGCATTGCCGACCTGCTGCGCGATGCCGATCTGCTGCCCCGCGTGCAGGAGGCGGCCAGCGTGATGCAGCAACAGTATCCGCAGCGCTGCCAGGCCCTGATCGACCGCTGGCTGGCCACCGGTCAGCAATTTGCCCGTGTCTGAGCAGACCCTCGGCCGCCGACGGAGCAGCTTTTGCGGTCGCGTGCTAGTATCCGGACAAAGCATCAGATGATCATGTCCACACGGATGCCGCGCTGTTTGCCAGCCAGAACTCTGAATAATAAGGAACGTGCCGATGAATACCCTCGCTGACTCCCAGGACCCCAGCGCGAGCCTGCCCCATCTGCTCGAGAAACTTCTGCAACAGCAGTCCATCGACTACCAGCTACGCCCTACCCCCCATGCCGTGCCGGGCAGTCAGCAGGTCCAGGCCTGTCTTCTCTGCGACGCCATCGGTACCGTGCTGGCGCTCTTTCCACGCGACCACCTGCTCGACCTGAAAAAAGCCGGGGCTCTGCTCGGACGGGAGCTGGAGCCGGTGCGTGCGGCCCAGTTGCAGCGCATCCTCGCCAAGCATCAGCTCAATCAGCTCCCCGGCCTGCCGGTCCTGTTCAGCTCGCCCTGCATCGTGGAACAGAGTCTGTTGACGCAGCCGAGCCTGTGGCTGGACAGCGGCTTGAGCGGTTGGAGCCTGGAGGTGGATCAGAAGTCGGCCCATATGCTGCTGGCCAAGGCCAGCGCCGCACGCTTTGCCGTCCCCCTGGCCGGCATCGAGGGCCTGACGGCTGACCCCTCCCAGGACGGCCAGGATCTGAGCCGGGCGGTAAGCAACTTCACAGCCCTGCGCATGCGCCAGCGCCTGGAAGAAACCATCGAGATTCCACCCCTGCCCGCCACCGCACAGAAAATCATGAAACTGCGCAGCAATCCCGACGCCGGGATCATGGAGCTCTCGGATCTGGTAGAGACCGATCCCAGCCTGGCCGCCCAGGTGGTCAGCTGGGCCTCATCCCCGTTCTATGCGGCGCCCGGCAAGATCCGCTCGGTGGAAGATGCCATTGGCCGCGTGCTGGGGTTCGATCTGGTCATCAACCTGGCAGTCGGTCTGGCGTTGGGCAAGACCTTCAAACTGCCCAAGGACGCACCGGAGGGGGCCACCGGGTACTGGGAGCAGGCCATCTACACCGCCGCGGTGATTGAAGGGCTGGCCAAGGCAATGCCACGCGAGCATCGGCCTGAACTGGGTCTGAATTACCTGGCCGGACTGCTGCACAACTTCGGTTACCTGGTTCTGGCCTACATCTTCCCGCCCTACTTCCAGATCATCTGCCGCCACCAGGAGGCCAACCCGCACGTGCAGCCGCACCTGATCGATCAACACCTGCTCGGCGTCAGCCGGGACCAGATCGGCAGCTGGCTGATGCGTTTCTGGGACATGCCCGTGGAAATATCCAACGCCATCCGCTATCAGCATGATCCCTTCTATGCCGGCGAAGACCACGTCTACGCCAACCTGGTCTACCTGGCGCAGGCATTACTGCAGGAGCAGAACATTGGCGAGGGCGCACCCATGCCCATACCGCCCGCTCTGCTGGATCGGCTTGAACTGAGTTCGGAAAAGGCTGCGGAGGTGGTTCACAAGGTACTGGATGCGAGGGAGGCGTTGCGCATGCTGGTGACGCAGTATCAGCACGGCTGAGGCCGGGAGGCTGTCAGGCGGCTGGTAACGCAGACCGGCCGACGCTGACGGCGTGGCCGGGCCTGCGCACCGGTTGAATCAGTTGATCGATTCTTTCAGGCTCTTGCCTGGTTTGAAGGAAACAGTGTTGCTTGCCTTGATATCGACTGGAGCACCGGTTTGGGGGTTCTTGCCGGTACGGGCGCCGCGATGGCGTTGCAGAAAGGTACCAAAGCCTACCAGGGTGACAGTGTCCTTGCGGCTCAGGGCCTGGGTGATTTCATCAAGAACGGCATTGAGTACTCGGTTTGCCTGGTCTTTGGTCAGGTCAGCCTTGTCAGCGATAGCTGCAGCGAGATCCGGTTTACGCATATGAAGCCTCGTCATGTTGTTTTTGTTTTTCACCGTTGCGTCCTCGCAACGGGTGCCATGCCGACCAGAGCTGGCAGGCAGGGCGTCTACTGCCTGAGCAGCATGGCATGACTACGCTTGATGCGCCAGTCGTATAGCCTGCAGGCTGTGCGGTGATTCACCGATTTCCCGACAAAAGGCGTTTTGGCCCGCCATATTGCCCGATCTGTCAGGCTAACCAGGCGGGCAGCTGGCGGTTCAACTGCAGTTTTTCGCTGACCGCTGCGCCGGTCAGGGCATAGCCATGCAGCGTTCCTTGCGCGTCGTGAAACAGGGCCTTGAGGTCCTGCCCTTCCCCCGTTACCGTCCACAACCCGGTGGCGGCGGTCACCGGCGGCGAGACCACCAGGGGGCAGGCCGGCGTCTTGACCATCACCGGCATGACCGGATAACTGACCTGGGTGGCTTCCTGGGTCAGTGTTCTGGCCAGGGCGCGGGCACAACTCATCAGCGGCATCACGTACATCAGCTGCATGCCCATGACCTCCGCGCAGTCGCCCAGGGCATAGACATGCGGATCGGAGGTACGCAGATAGCGGTCAACCTGGATGCCCTTGCCGCACACCAGGCCGGCGTCCTGTGCCAGCGCGGTATTGGCCAGCAGGCCTATCGCCGAGAGCACCAGATCAGCTTCGAGCTGGCTGCCATCATCAAGCTCCAGAACCAGTCCCTCGCCCGCGGCTTGGGCGCCAACAACCGACCTGCCCAGATGAAAGCGCACGCCCAGTTCTGTCAGGGCTGCCTGCACGGGCGCGGCCACCTGGGCGGGCAGCAGGCCCGGCATCAGCTGCTCATCCGGTGCGATCACCTGAACCTCCAGACCGCCCAGGGCAAGGTCATTGGCAAATTCACTGCCGATCAGACCGGCGCCAATGATGGCCACGCGTTTGCGTCCGTCAAGCTGGTGGCGAAAACGGCCATAGTCGCCCAGATCGTTGATCGACAGCACCCGGTCCTGGACATCCTCGGCCAGGGGCAGGGGCCGCGCATGGGCACCACAGGCCAGCACCAGGTCACCGTAGTGCAGGTCGCCCGCATCGGTGCGCACGGTGCGCGCCTGCGTATCAACATGCAGTACCCGCGTGTGCTTCATGACCCGCGCGCCCAGCTGCTCGGCCATCGCGGCGGCGTCCTGCATGGCCAGCTCGTCCGCCTGCTTGCCCTTGGCAAAGCCGGTGGAAAGCAGCGGCTTGGAATAGAAACGACCGTCGTCGGCGGTAATCAGTACCAGCTCGCGATCGGTATCCAGCTTGCGTACTTCCTTGGCCAGGTTGTACCCGGCCAGGCCGGTCCCCACTATGATCAAAGGCCCGTTCTCAGACACCTCAGTACTCCTTGGTCGCGGGCTCAGCCCATCTCGATCATTTCGAAATCTTCCTTGCCCACACCGCAGTCGGGGCATTGCCAGTCAGCCGGCACGTCTTCCCAGCGGGTACCGGCGGCGATGCCTTCGTCCGGCCAGCCTTCTGCCTCGTCATAGATGAATCCGCACACAACACATTGCCACTTCTTCATGCAATTATCCTGAATAAGCGATTGAAAAGGAGAGTACAGGGACACTACCGGAATTGGCCGGGTCCGCCAAGGGTGCATCCCGCCAAGGGTCCGCGCGCTTTTCATGCTACCCTTGCGCCTTCGATCAACTGCTCTGCGACGACGCCTGCCGTGATACTGCCAGCCTGGTATGCCGCCCCACACCACCCCGCTCCCCCTGCCGATTCGCTGCTCGACTGGCTGCGCGATCAGGGCTCGCTGACCGCACGGCTCGAGGCCGCAGGCAATGATGATTTTGCGGTACAGGTCCTGCATCAGGGCCAGGAGCTGCCCAGAGCCGACGAGGCCGAGGCGCTGCATCTGGACCGGGATGAACCGATCTGGGTACGCGAGGTCTTGCTGCACACGGCAGGCGCGCCCCGGGTGTTTGCGCGCAGCGTAGCGCCACTGGCTGCCCTCGGGCGCTCGACCCTGGAGCTGCAGCAGCTGGGCAACCGCAGCCTCGGCGAGTTGTTGTTCGGCAAACCGGAGATCAGCCGCGGTACCATCGAGATCAGCCCCTACCCGGCCCCATGGCTGCCGCAAGCCTGGCGCTGCGACGATTGCTGGGCACGTCGCTCACTGTTCCACGATGGCGAACTGCGCCTGCTGGTCTGCGAGGTATTCCTGCCCGGCTGGCCGCCCGCCAACCATGCTTGAAGGAGAGTTCCCACCGTGTCTGGTCTGACGATGAAACTTGCTGCCCGCATCCACCCCCGCGGCCCGGACTTCGTCCAGCTGATGCGCCTGGATCGCCCCATCGGGACCTGGCTTCTGCTCTGGCCGACCCTGTGGGCACTCTGGCTGGCGGCGCAGGGCTTGCCGGACATCCGCGTGCTGGTCATCTTCGTGCTGGGCGTGTTTCTGATGCGCGCCGCCGGCTGCGTCATCAATGACTACGCCGACCGTGACATCGATGGACATGTGACCCGCACCCGCAGCCGCCCCCTGGCCACCGGAAGGATATCTGCGCGCGAGGCGCTGATCACCTTTGGCATTCTGGTCGCCATCTGCGCTTTTCTGGTTCTGCTCACCAATGGCCTGACGATTCTGCTGTCCTTTGGCGGGCTGGCCCTGGCAGCCATCTATCCGTTCTGCAAGCGCTTCACCTTCTATCCGCAGCTGGTGCTGGGCGCGGCATTTTCCTGGGCCATTCCCATGGCGTTTGCCGCCCAGACCGGCGAAATGCCGCCCATCCTGTGGCTGCTGTACCTGGCCAATCTGATCTGGACCGTGGCCTACGATACGCAATATGCCATGTGCGATCGCGAGGACGATTTGCAGATCGGGGTGAAATCCACTGCCATCCTGTTTGGCGACGCCGACCGCGCCGTGATCGGCATGCTGCAGGGCCTGACCCTGCTCTGCCTGCTGGTGGCCGGTGCGCGCTTCGGCCTGGGGCTGTATTTCCATCTGGGGCTGCTGGGCATGCTCGGCGGGTTTGCCTGGCAGCAATGGCTGATCCGCGACCGCGATCCGGACGCCTGTCTGCGCGCCTTCCTGTCCAATCACTGGGCCGGCATGCTGGTGTTCATCGGCCTGGCGCTGGACACCATGCTCAATTGATTCACGGAGTTACCACCCGGCGGTCACACAACTGCAATAAAAGTGTTATCTAATCGTTGCATCTGAGATTCAGCAACGGATGGTGATCCATGGCAGGCAAGACCATACTGATAGTCGACGACGAAGCGCCCATCCGCGAGATGATCGCGGTAGCGCTGGAGATGGCCGGATACGATTGTGTCGAGGCGGAAAACACCCAGCAGGCGCACGCCAGCATCATCGACAAGCAACCCGATCTTATATTGCTCGACTGGATGTTGCCGGGGACGACCGGTATCGAGTTGGCCCGGCGGCTCAAGCGCAATGAACTGACCGCAGACATCCCGATCATCATGCTGACCGCCAAGGGCGAGGAAGACAACAAGATCCAGGGCCTGGAAGTCGGTGCCGACGACTACATCACCAAACCTTTTTCCCCCCGCGAGCTGGTGGCCCGCCTCAAGGCCGTGCTGCGCCGTGCCGGTCCGGCCGACAGTGATGCGCCCCTGGAGGTAGAGGGTCTGCACCTGGACCCGGCCAGCCACCGCGTGACCATCGATGATCGCCCGGCCGAAATGGGCCCCACCGAGTATCGCCTGCTGCAGTTCTTCATGACCCACCAGGAACGGGTGTATACCCGCAGCCAGCTGCTTGATCAGGTGTGGGGCGGTAACGTCTACGTCGAGGAACGCACCGTGGACGTGCATATCCGTCGCCTGCGCAAGGCGCTCGGCACGCCCTACGAGGCCCTGGTGCAGACCGTGCGCGGCACCGGCTATCGCTTCTCCACCAAGACCTGATTGCTGTATCGTGACCGCTCTGGCCTGCGTGAGCCGGGGTAATGCATCTGGCTGGAACGAAGGGAGGGATGTTTGCGCACACACTGGGTTGGTAGCGTTTTCAAGGTGCTGTTCTGGCTGTTGCTGGCCAGCGTTCTGGTGGGGCTCGTGACCGGTCAGCTGGCCTGGGCTCTGGTGGTCGGATTGAGCATCTACCTGGGCTGGCATCTGCACCAGATGATTCGCTTCCTGCAATGGCTGGGCACCCGCCGCAACGAGGCACCACCGGATGCCCACGGCATGTGGGGCGAGATCTTCGACCGCATTTACCAGATGCAGCGCCGTGACAGCCGCATGCGCGCCAAGCAGCAACTCGTCATCGACCGGATCCAGGCCTCGACAGCCGCACTGAGCGACGCGGTGGTCATGATCGACGCCAAGGGCCGACTGGAATGGTGGAATCATGCAGCAGAGCGCCTGCTCGGTCTGCGCTCACCCGATGACAGCGGCCAGCACGTCACCAACCTGTTGCGCGACCCGAAATTCGTCGAGTACTTCGAGGCGAACCAGTTCCGCGAGCCGCTGGATATCGCCTCCCACCTGAACCTCAGCGCCCGGCTGCAATACACCATTACCCACTATGGCCAGGGCGAGCGATTGATGGTCGTCAGGGACACCACCCGGCTGCACAACCTGGAACAGATGCGCAAGGATTTCGTGGCCAATGTGTCCCACGAATTGCGCACGCCACTGACGGTGGTAGTCGGCTATCTGGAAACCCTGCAGGACTCCGACGAGCCGATCAGCCCGCGCTGGAAACGCGCCCTGCAGCAGATGCAGCAGCAGTCACAACGCATGCAGAACCTGCTCAATGATCTGCTGATGCTGTCACGGCTGGAAAATGACGACCGCAACGTCGAACAGCACAGCGTAGACATCAGCCAGATGCTCAAGACGATTGCCCAGGACGCCCGCGCCCTCTCCGCCGAGCGCCGTCATCAGATCAGCCTGGAGGCCGATCCGGGCATCAGCCTGCGTGGCGCGCCGGAAGAGCTGCGCAGCGCCTTTTCCAATCTGGTATTCAATGCGGTGAAGTACACGCCGGACGAGGGCGAGATCCATATTCGCTGCTGGCAGGATGACAATGGCGCCCACGTCAGTGTCAGGGATAACGGCACGGGCATAGCGGCTCAGCATATCAGCCGCCTGACCGAGCGCTTCTATCGGGTCGACTCCAGCCGCAGCACCCATACCGGCGGTACCGGCCTGGGCCTGGCGATCGTCAAGCACGTGCTCCTGCGGCACAACGGACGCCTGGAGATCAACAGCGTGGTTGGTGAAGGCAGCGTCTTTACCTGTCACTTCCATCCCGGCCGACTGGCCTGAGACAACGGACGGTCAGGCGCTCGGCGAGTAGTGTTTCTGGGTGGTGCCCGATGCGATCAGGCGTGACAGGTAATCCAGCTTCTGCGGATCCTGGTCGACAAATCGCAGGGTCACCTTGAGCCATTCGCAATCCATGTTGGGCTCCATGGATACCACCGCGTGCACGTAGGCGTTGATCCGCGCGACACTCTTGTCCGAGTCCTGCTCCAGATCCAGCACACCGCTCTCGAATACCTGCGGAAGATGCTCGCTGCGACGCACCACCACCAGGGCGTCGCGCAGGCTCAGGGTCTTGACCACACAGGCAAACTGGCCGCCGGCCAGGCGTAACTGCGCCTGACCACGCACATGCTGGGTCTGGGCCCGGCCCGGGGCTTCGCCCATATCGGCCTCGGCATCGCTGATGGCCGAGCGGATTTCGGGCGGAGGCGGCGCAGCGGCGGGTTTTGCTGCGGCAGCGGCCTCGGGTTTGCGGCCACCCATCAGGTTCGCGACCGAATCCTGCGCCGTACCGCCGCTGGGCGCGGGCTGGCGGCCCTGCAACAATTGCAGCTTGCCGCTGCGGTGCAGTGCCTTTTTCACCTTGGCCGACAATTGCTCGTTGGTAAACGGCTTGCCGATGAAATCACTGACGCCAGCCTGTATCGCTTCGATGACGTTTTCCTTGTCGCCCCGGCTGGTCACCATGATGAAGGGCGTCTTTTCCGAACCCGGCTGGCCACGAAACCATTGCAGCAATTCAAGCCCGCTCATCTCCGGCATTTCCCAGTCGCAGAGAATCAGGTCGAAGGCCGCACGACTCAGGGTCTGCTGCGCCTTGCGGCCGTTTATTGCCTCTTCGATCTGCATACCGGGAAACTGGCCGCGCAATGCTTTCTTGATCAGGTCGCGGATGAACGGGGCATCATCCACTACCAGGGCCGATACTTTAGCCATTACTTTTCTCTTCGCCTGGGTATCGGTCTAGCTTAGCGCAGACCCGATGCAAACCATACCCATGAATCCGTGACCAACAGGTCATCTTTGTTATCAACAACTTGCAAATCCAGCCCGATTTATTTGCGGTGCCATCATGGTTGCCAGCATTGACAGCCCGAAATTCTTGGCTGATCTTGTGCTCCACAGCCGCATACCGCGGCCTTGATATCGTCAGGATGCCGTCCGGCGTCGCAGTCGTCGATACCCGTCACACGGAGTGTGGGTATTATGGCGAAGACTCATAAACTCGATAATAAAGACCAGGCCTTCCTCGACCATGTGCGTCGCAATCTGCTGCGCCGGGGCTCGCAGGGCGAGATGGTCAGCTATCTCAATCAGCGGCTTCACACACTGGGTCTGGTGCCCCAGCCGGGTCCACTGTTCGACCTGGCGACCCAGCGTGCGGTACGCACCTTCCAGGCCTCCCAGCTCGACGAACGCGGCAGACCCCTCACCGTGGACGGGCTGGTCGGGCCCCTGACCGCCTGGCGTCTGGTGCATATCGAAGACCCGGTGCCAGAGACCGAGCCCCCTACCGCCACGACCAGCAAACCGACCCTGCCCCGGGGCGGTTCCGCGCGAGGCCGTCTGGCCCTGCAGACTGCCCTGCAGGAGCGCGATGCTGGCGCCCGCGAGCTGGGCAGCAACAACAGTGGCGACTTCGTCCGCAAGTACCTGCACCCCAACGGCAAACCGCCCCTGCCCTGGTGCGCCGGGTTCGTCAGCTGGTGCTACAGCCAGCATCCGCAGGGCTGCCCCTACAACTACAGCCTGGGCGCCCGGGACATCCTCAACCAGTTTACCCGTCGCGGCTGGCGCATTGACCCACGCAAGGGCCAACAGCCGGAGCCGGGTGACATCGTGGTCTGGACCCGGGATGTACCCGGCAACCCCCACGCCGGTCACATCGGTCTGGTGGTCGAGCTCAGCGAGGGGGGAATCCTCTATGTGATCGAGGGCAACAAGGGGCCCTTCCCTGCCCCCGTGAAGGTCTTCGATTACGTCTATTCCCGGATGAACAATCTGCTCGGCTTCGGCCGCGTACCCGACTGAGAAAACAGGAGAGAACCCGTGCAGGATGCCGCCCTCAGCAGCGCTGCAGAGGATCACCGCCTGGTCGTCGAATCCATCGGCTCGGCCAGCCCGGGCCTGGCCGCCGTGCTCGCCAGTCAGTTGGGCATGCCTGCATCACAGGTAGCCCGCGCCCTCTACAAGGCGCCCGCAGTGCTACTCGACAGACTGTCGATAACCCATGCGCGCGGCCTGGCCGAGATCCTCGGCCAGGCCGGCATGGAGATCCGCGTCGAGCCCAGCCGCAGCCCGCTCCCGGCCGCCTCCCGGAGCCTGGATATTGCGCTGTACCTGCGCGATCCCGCCTGCCTGGCCAGCTGCTGCGAACACCTTTCCCGATTTCTGGGCTGCACCCCGATGGCAGCCAGGAATCTGCTGATGGCGCCGCCGGGCGTGGTTATCGGCGACGTCACCCAGGCGACCGCCGACGCGCTGCAACGGGTGCTTGGCGATCTGCCCGTCGAAGTCATCTGCTCGGCCCGCCACCAGGCGCGCTACCAGCTGTTCATCGAACGCGAGCAAGGCCAGGCAATGAACACCCTGCTCGGCGACCTGCGACGCATGGGCATTCCCAGCGATGACAGCAGCGCCCTGGCCAACGCCGAATTCGATCACCAGCAGGGTCAATATCTGTGGCGCCGCCACCAGTCAGCCGGCGGATTGCGTCTGCTCGACAAGGCCTTCCTGCGCTATGACCTGATACTCGAACACGCCGGCCCCGACAGTCGCCTGGACCAGTTACCCGCCCTGGCAGGATTGCCCGCGGACCTGATTCCCTGCGTGCTCGAAAACCTGCCAGTGGTGGTCGAGGAAGGCGTCTCTGCAACTGCCCTGCCAGGCCGACTGGCCGCCTGGGCCGTTACCGGCATGAGCGTGCAGGCACAGCTGGCGAGCCTGCGCTGCTGCCGGCTGGTCATCCAGTCCTGTCCACAACCGGCCCTGTGCCGGGAGTTGCTGCTGACCGGAGGGCTGATCGACCCGGACGCTCCGCTACCGGCGCTCCCCTGGGCATCCGGCCTGCTGTTCGGTGAGCTGCTGCCACGCTGGCTGGAGAGCGGCCTGAATGCACTGGAAGCCGAATATCTGTTCGAGGACTGCGCCCATGACCACCACTGAAAACAGCATTCGCCTGCATCTGGGGATCGCCGAACAGGGCAAGCTGCTGGCGCTCAAGGGGCAGCACGAGAGTGCGCTCGCGCATTACCGCGAAGCCCTGCGCATGGCGGTCAGCAGCAGCGCTCCAGAAGTGTTTTTCCGCCACTACACCCAATGCGTGATGGAAAGCCTGGAACGCAGCGGCACCCTGGAAGCCGTACTGCGCTATTGCGACGAAGCCGAGGCCCATTACCAGCGCGTTGCTTCTCCGCTCCCGCTGGTGGCCCGCGACCGGGCCGAGAATCTGCAGCGCCGCGCCAGCATCCTGTTGCGCATGGGCCGCCGGGACGAGGCCATCGATTGCCTGGAGCAGGCCATTTCGATGGCCGCGGATCACCCCTTGCCGCTCGCCCGGGAAGTTCTCGGCTGGATACGTCGCGGACTCAGCGTCGGAGCCAGGCAACTGGACGAAGCCCAGCGACGGCATTGCTACTACATCGTGCGCAAGGAACTGGTTGATCCGGCCCGCGCCATCCCCCTGCCCTCCGAGCGGCTGCAGGCTGCAGGGATGGCATCGCCCTTCTGACAGGAGCTGAAAATGAGTCAATACAATGGGTTGAAACCGGGCGAGGTTCTGGCAGATGCCAGCGTCGCCGAATTCATATCCAGTCTCGGCCTGGGCATTGCCAAGGCGCAGCAGGCGCTGGACGCCAACTCCATCGAGCAACTGGACAGCTTTATCACGCCGATTCCCGGTCTGGGCGGCAAAACGCTGATCGAAATGGGCTTCAGTCCGGCGTTCTATCACTACCAGCACGCCGATATCAGCTGCTCGATGAACCTGCGGCTCAAGGTGGAAGAGAACAGCGGCTGGGACCTGGGTATAAACGCCGCCTACGACGGCAACTTCGGCAACGAGGCGTCGTCCGAGAGCAGCGAGACGAATAGCGAAAGTGGTACCCGCAACGAAACCCGCACCCGCGAAGCCAAACTGCAGATCACCAGCCAGTCAGCCGGTGAAGTCGTGGTCAACAACGAGCGCATTGGCGTCAGTGGCCCCGATCTCGAGGCGCGTCTGAACAATCTGGTTGACGCCCTGGCTGGCAATGCCGATATCGACGCAGTGGCTTTCGACCGCACGGAAACCCCCATCAACCCGACCTCCAACGCCAGTGCCGCGCTGGTCGAATGCACGCCCAACGCGGTGGCCTTCAAGACCTTCGGCTACGCCTGCGGTTTCATTCGCATAGCAGCCAATTCAGCCACCGACTTTGTGGTCAATCCAGACATCACCGTCCAGGTGCCCGTTTCCAACAGCGTCCGCAACTATGCACGGAAGGTCAAAACCCATTTCGAGGACGCCGGGTTCAATGCCAAGCTTTTCCCCCCCGGCTTCCCGATCGAGAACATCCTGTTCGACATCAACCGCGCCAACATTCGTGCCGATCAACTGGACAAGCTCCAGGAGGTAGCCCTGTTGCTGGCGCGCAGTTCCCTGCATTTCAAGATCGTCGGGCATGCCGACCCCCCTGCGACGGCGGATTACAACCTGGACCTGTCGCTGCGCCGCGCCAACGAGGTCAAGCGTCAGATGATCCGCATGGGTGTGCAGGAAAGCCAGATCACCACCACCACCGGCGAAGGCGAAATCAGTGCCAACCCCGAGGATCGGGAAGGTCTGCCTTACGACCAGGCCCATCGCAGGGTGGAGATTCTGCTGGATATCGAGATGATCCGGGTCGATGCCCACAATGGTCAGCCCATCAGCGGCGTCAGCCCGGACCGGCGGGATGGCTCCGAGCCCAGTACCAATGGGTGGATACATACCTTCGACAGCCAGACACTGACAGGCGTCAATGGCAAGACCGTCACCGCCGAAGGGCAGACCTGGGAGTTGTCCGGGGCGGCGATAGACGGTCTCGAGGCTGACAGCCCGCAGGCCTTCGCCAAGAACCTGAGCAACAGCATCAACGCCGATGGCGCCAGCCAGATCGCCGCCTCGGCCAGCGGCGCCATCTGTAACCTGGCCCGCGAAACCGACCCCGTCAGCCTGCGCCTGATCACCCGCTCAAGCCGCGATGTGCGCGTCAGCAGCAGCGAAAGCATCACGGTGACCGAACAGTTCGAACGGACCTCCGCCCAGCGCGAGACCCAACGACGGACCGGCAACCATACCGTGGCGGTAGGCGCGACCTTCAGCATGCACGAAAGCAAGAAGTTCGAGCTGGAGGTCACCGGTAACTCGTCGATCTCGGCACGCCTGGTCTCGATTCCGGCGCCACCGGAGTTTCTCGAGACCATCCGCACCTTCCTGGAGGAATAGACCGTGTCGGAAACCGTCAGTGTTACCCGCTCCCTGGTCAGCGCACCGTTGCCGCAGATCATCGAGCGGCTGGGGCTGGCCATTGCCCAGGCCCAATCGGCGCTGGACACCAATTCGGTGGAGGTCGCCAAGCAGATGGCGGAAACCCCGGTGGAGCTCAACGGCGAAACCTACAACCTGCTGACCCTCGGCTTTGCACCCAGCTTCTACGCGTTCACCGAGGCCACCGTGGAGGCCAAGCTGTCGTTCAGCATGTCGGAAACCACCGAGACCTCGGTTTCAGCCGGCGTCACGGCACGGGTCAACTATGGCGTGGTCATGGTCGCAGCCAGCGTGGATGTGTCCTATGCCCGCAAATTTTCGGTGTCCGCCGAGGGCACCAGTTCAATCGCCGCCCGGCTGGTATCGCTGCCCGCCCCGGAGGCTTTCAGCGAAGTACTGCGCCGGCTGCATGACAAGGGCCTGCAGAATCAGGATGACTAAGTTCAAAGGAGCTGCACAATGAGTATCGGTCAGGAACTACTTAACGTCCCCATGGGCGACATGATCCGGCAGATGGCGTTCGCGATCGCCGAAGCCCAGGTCAAGCTGGACGAAGCCTCGATTGACGTCGCCGAAATGATGGGCGGTCTGCGCACCATTTACGATGACGAGGGCAACATCACCTTCGATGACAGCCGGATCTTCTTCGGTCATGAATACATGACCGAAAACGCGGCCAACTCCCTCGCTGCGATTGATGATGGCTACGCCAAGGTGGTAACCGAAGCGGTCAAGCACAAGGACGCCGACGGCATGGTCCGCGTGCCGACGCGGCTGTCGATGCTGGAGCTCGGCTTCACGCCGGTCTTCTACAACTTCGTGGACACCATCATCGAGGTGAAGATCGCCATCAAGATCACCCGCACCCGCGAGTTCACCAGCACCCGCAGCAACAAGAAAACCGAGAACTCGAAGAAGAACAAGACCAGCGGCCTGTTCGGCAAGGTTTTCGGCGGCAAGAACAGTGGTTCATCGACCGTGGCCACCAGCCAGGTAGACGCCACCTATTCGTCGAAGTACTCCTACTCCGCCGAGGGTTCGAGCCTGTTGCGCACCAAGCTGGCGCCGGTCCCGCCGCCACCGATTCTGGAAGAACGTATTCGCGCGATGATGGAAGAAGCCGCCGCGCGCCGCCAGCCGGCCGAAGCGGAAGAAGACGCCTGAGTGCCCACAGCCTGAACAGGAGGATCGACCATGTCTGTAGGCACGGAATTAATGAACGTCCCGTTTCCGATGATGGTGCGCAATCTGGGCGTGGGTATCGCCGAGGCGCAGCTTGAACTGGACCTGGTGTCCTTGCGTATAGCGCGCATGATGGCCGGCTACGCCAGCGGCACTGATGAAGACGAAGACGGTGGCAGCGAGCAGACCTACAAGGTCGAGTTCAGCAACGGCAAGTCCTACAGCCTGCTCGAACTCGGTTTCATGCCAACGTTTTATCAGTTCGTCGACACCGTCATCGAGCTGAAGATGTCGATCAGCGTCAGCAGTGAACGCAGCTCGACCTTCAAACGCAATCAGGTCAAGGCCAGTGCCAAGGGCGGCGCCTTGCCTTTCTTCGCCGCCGGCTCGATGACCGCCAGCTCGGTATCCGCCAGTTTCGCCAGCAAGTATCAGTATTCCGCAGAAGGCAGTTCGGTCATGCGGACCAAGCTGGTAACCGTGCCGCCTCCGGCCATTCTCGAGGAACGCATCCGCAAGATGATCGAGGAGGAAGGCGAAGAATGAGTCGCAAGACCTGGCAGGACCTGGCGAGACAGCAGAAAAAAGCCAATCGCCCGGCATCCCCCGTTCCTGCAGCCCCGGTCGAAATCGATGCTGTGGCCGAACAGGTCCCTGCCCTGCAGAACCTGCTGGAGAAACGCAAGGCGCTGGAAGCGCATATGCAAGCGCTCGGCGGCGGTGCAAACCCCACCCCTGGCGGCGCAGACCCGCGCTTTCCGGTGGCCAGTATGGCTGAGCGCCGGGCCGAGCTCGATCGCTGGGCCCGGCAGCACGAACAACGTACATCGACCCCAGTGAGGGCCCCGGAACAGCGCCCTCGCATGGCTCCCAAGGATACCTGGCAGCAATTGCGCGACTCCCAGGTGGGCCAGGCCGTGGAGCGCGCTCGAGGGGCGCTGACGCAGCAACAGAACCTGATGCAACGTCTGGATCAGCGGGTAACCGACGCGCGCAACAAAGCCCGGCAACGTATGGCCAACAGCCGTGACAAACAGCTGCAGGCTCCCCTGGCGAAGCCGCTCGACCAGCGGCCAGGCACGCGAGCCGACGCCCCCATACAGCCTACCCGGACAGAGCGCGCCACCACGCAGAATGACTTCGACCAGCGTTACCAGCAACGGGTCAGAAAGCTGCTGGGGGTCGCTCCGGGCTCCACCGATGATCTGGCGGAGCGGCGCGACAGGCAGCGTGAACAACAGCGCGAGCGCTTGCGTGAACAGCGCCTCGAGGCCCGACGGGCGGAACGTCAGGCCGAGCGTCAGGACATGATGAAACGAGAGCGGGCCCAGGAACGCCGGGCCCAACGCCCCCTACCGAGTACCGACTGACCATGAGCAAATCCAGCCATTTTGTTTCCAGCTCCATCGAGCACGTACTACTAGGGCTAGCCCGGGGCCTGCGCGAGGCCCAGGCTGTTCTGGACGAAATGCCACCCACCGACAGCTACGGGCGCCCCCGCAGTACCTATCATTTGCCCTATCTGGATTTCACCATCAAGGCGACGATGGAAACCAGTGACCAGGCCGATGCGCCGGCGCCGACCCGAGCCAAGGGAATGAACAGCGCCCGCCTGCAGAAGATTCCAGCGTTGCGCCTGAAGATGCCCAGCCTGAGTGCCAATGCCGACCCCGATAGCAGCTCCACCGAGTTGACCAGCACCTTCAGCGGCCGCCTGGTATCGATCCCTCCCAGCAACAGCCTGCCGACCAACCGACTCGTGACCCGAGCCTTGACCGACGAGGCGAAACCGACCGTGCGCCATATCCTGGTCAACCTCAGCAACACCGCTGGCGATCTGATCGGCGGCGCGGCAATTGAATTCAACCTGGACACCGAGGCCAGTGAAAAGCTCAGCCAGTTGGCCGGAGCGCCAGACACCTTCACCGCAGACAAGATCAGGTCAGCCATCCGCTTCAGCCATCGGGTCGTGGATACTGACGAACAGGGCAACGCCGAAATATCTGTCGAGCTGACCGGCAAAATGCCTGCCGGCGCCAACATCGTATTGCTGATCAACAGTGGCCCGGCCCTGACCCAACTCATTCTCAGCCCGTAGGAACAGCCCAATGCAATGGAGTATTACTGCCGTCGTGCTGGAAGCAGACGGCAAGCCCGCTTCCGGCACGCTACAGGTACAGATCTACGATCTGGCACGTAACCGATGGCGGGCACAGGCAAAAGCAACGCTGAACGCCCAGGGGCAGTTCTCGGTAAAAACCAGACTGGACCCGGGTGCAATATTGCCCGCCATGCGTCTTTGCGAGCCCAGCGAAGCCAGACAGCCGACCCGCGTGCTGGCCGAAGGCGGCCTGGTGAAAAAAGCCTCGGACCAGGCCGTGCATCTGTCCTTCGGGCGGATACAGCGTCTGGCGCAAAACGCTATCGAGCGTAGCGACCGCAACGCGCCCTTCGATCAGCAGGACGACTATCTGGTCGCCGGCATGCCCGCTCCGTCCACCAGCAAGACCAGCGCGACGACCGCACGCATGGCCATCAACGCAGAACCCATGCGGGCCTATGTTCAACCGCAGGTACTCGAGCAACCGACGGCCAAGCAGTTACGCATGACGGCGGACCTGAGCAAACGTCTTGAGCAACAGGACATCGAGCTCAATCAGAAGCAGGTGCAGATGGTCCAGCTGGAACAGAATCACCTCAAGGCCACGCAGGAATTGCACCAGGCGCAGAGTCGGATCGCCACCCTGGAAAATCAACTGAAGGCAAAGCCCGCCGCGCCATCGACCAAGCCGATTGATCAGCAATTCACGCTGGCCACGGAGACCATGAAGCTCAATCTCAACGAGCAGATTATTCGCCAGGCAGCGGACTACGATGTGCGTGCGCTCAAGCTGCAACAGACTATCAATAGCAAGAATCTGGAAATCGCCACCTATACCGAGCGCATGCAGGAACTCTCCAAGGTATCGCGTGCCGCGCTGGAGGAAGCTGCCAAGGCCAAGGCCGAAGCCGATCAGCTCAAGCAGCAGATGAACTCGCAGGTCGGGGCCGGAGAACTCTACGCCAACATTGGCAAGCAGCTGCAGGAGGCGCAAGCAGCCCTCGATACTGAAGCCGTGCCCTATCGGCTGGGCAGAGTATCACTGAATCTGAAAACGCTGGTCGCCGGCAATAAGCTCACCATGCCCACGCTGGCGGATCTGAACAACCAGGGCGCCGCCGGGATGTTCACCGACGTCAATCTCGAATTCCTGCCCAATGCCGCCAAGGACGCGACCGAAGAGCTGGTCAGCGTGCCTGATTTCACCGACCTGACGGAAACCCTGGCCAGGCGCCTGGCGAAGGATATGGGGCTGGATCTGGATGCAGCCTACCAAAGCGTTACCGACGCCAGCCAGCCCATTGGCCAGGCCATTCGCCAGCTACCCGCCAAAGGCACGCAAGTCAGCCCTGGCGAAAGCATCATGGTGGTTTTCTCCCAGGCTTAAGCACACAGGACACATGCAATGACAACCATCAAGAATCTGGTCAGCGACGTGATGGCCGCGCCCATCGGCGAAATCATAGCCGCCGTCGGCCAGGGCGTGGCGCAGGCTCAGGAAGCACTCGATCAAGGCTCATTGGCCCGGATACTGGCCATTTACAGTGAGGGTGGCGACGCCGAGCTGCGTCTGCTGCAGGAGATCGGCTACCAGCCCACCTTCTACGCCCTGCCGGAAACCACGGGTGAAATTCAGGTGGCGCTGAGCATCAGCGGTGACACCCGCAGCCAGGCGCCGGCGCCTCGCCCTCCCGCCGCCGCTGCCACCGCAGCCAAGGCCAAGGGGGATACCCTGAACATCAGCGCCCTGAAAAGCTCCCGACTGCTTCACTCGCAACTGCCAGCAGCACGGCTGTATGCGGCACCGGTCAACGCTGACCTCACCAACCGTTACGGCTTCCAGTCCACGGCAGCAGCCAAGATCACGTTCAAGATCGTGCCGGTGCCAACCCCCTCCCGCGCCAGCGAGATTCGCGTCGTTCCCTCACTGACAGGTCTGACCTGGGAAAAGGCGGCGCAACTGGCCGAGCTGCTGGATCAGCAATTGATGCCGGTAGACAAACAGGGGAAGGAGATCGCCGAGCCAGGGGCAGAGAAAAAGATTTCGGCCCAGGAGCCGGAGGCCGGTGAGGTCGTCATGGTGGGCTCCGGCATCCAGGTAACCCTGCCCTGATCGAGCGTCAGGAGCAGGACGTGATGAGCCTGCCCCGACGCAATCAGCGGTGGTGATGAAGCTGATTCCAGGGTTTACAACGTACCGCGCAGCGCGTTGAGGAACAGCTGCTGGTACTGTTCGGCATCGTATTTCACCGGGTTGGTCGTGCCCGCGACATCCTTGGCGGACATCTTGCCGACCGTTTCGGCCTGGGCGTCGTCGATGCCGATTTCACTCAGGGTATGCGGAATGCCCAGTTCCTCGCGCAGACTCAGCACCCACTCCAGCACACCCTCGAACCCGGGCTTGGGCAGATCCAGGTAACGGGCCATGCGTTCCATCTCGGGCTCGATCGCGCTGCGGTTGGCGACCATGACGTAGGGCATCACAATCGCGTTAAGCAGACCATGGTGGCTGTCGTACAGCGCGCCAAGGGTGTGCGAGATCGCGTGAATGGCACCCAGCCCGCGCTGGAAGGCCGCTGCGCCCATGCTGGAGGCCACCAGCATATGCTGGCGTGCTTCCACGTCCTGACCATTGGCCGTGGCGCGTGGCAGGAACTCCTTGACCAGGCGCATGCCTTCGAGCGCGATGCCTTCGGCCATGGGGTGATAGACCGGCGTGCAATAGGATTCGAGATTGTGCGCCAGGGCGTCCATGCCCGTGGCAGCTGTGAGCTTGGCTGGCAATCCCAGCGTCAGCTCCGGGTCGAGAATCACCACACCCGGCACCATCTTGAGGTGGAAGATCGGACGTTTAACGTGTTTTTCGTCATCGGTAATCACCACCGCCTGGCCCACTTCCGAGCCGGTACCGGCAGTCGTCGGCACAGCGACCACGGGCAGCATCTTGCTCGCATCAATAGTAGCCGGACCGGCCTCCCACAGGCTGACGCTCTGGTGCGCGATCAATGCCACGGCCTTGGCCGCATCGATCGCCGAACCGCCACCGAAGGCGATGACGCCATCGTGATTGCCGGCCTTCAACGCAGCTACCCCATCCGCCACGTTGCCGCCGGTCGGGTTACCCTTGATCGCGCTGAACAGCCCCACCTGCAATCCTGCGTCGCGGCAGTTCTGCAAGGCTTCCTCGACCATCGGCATAGCCGCCAGGCCGGGATCGGTCACCAGCAAGGGGGCTTTCATACCCAATTGCTTGCAGGACTTGCCCAGCTCGCGAATGCGCCCTGCACCCACCTTCATGGCCGTTGGATAATGCCAGTTCATGCTGAAGGAAGTGATCTCCATGCTTACTCCGATAGATTTGGAAAAAGGGACACGCAACCGTCACATGGCATAGCTGCCTGCCAGGGATACAGTTCGCTTATGTGTCCCGAAACATACCCAAACCCGGGCTCCGCGTCTATGCCCCATCTGCGGGAAGACGCGTCTAGATCTTCTTGACCTCTTCCTCCATCCGTTGCAGCCCGATGTAACGGACATCGGTGCCCTTGACCAGAAAGATGACCTGTTCGGCGACGTTGCGCGCATGATCGCCCACCCGCTCCAGCGAGCGCAGCACCCACAGAATGTTCAGCACACGGCTGATCGAACGCGGATCCTCCATCATGTAGGTCACCATCTCGCGCATCGCACTCTTGTATTCCTTGTCGACCACCTTGTCTTCCCGGGCGACCAGATAGGCCTGCTCACCATCCATGCGGGCAAAGGCCCCGAGGGCGTCCTGCACCATCTGACGCACATGGTTGCCGATATGCCGACATTCCACGTAGCCGCGTGGCGCCTGCCCCTCGTCGACCAGCAACAGCGCGCGCTTGGCAATTTTCGAGGCTTCATCACCGATGCGCTCCAGATCGACGACCACCTTGGCGATGCACATGACCAGACGCAGATCGCCCGCTGCGGGGTGGCGCAGCGCCAGGATGCGCATGCATTCCTCGTCGATCCGGCGTTCCATCTGGTTGACCCGCTCGTCGTTGGCGCGCACCTGCTCGCCCAGCTTGCCGTCCGCCTCGGTCAGGGCGGTGATCGCATCGGTGATCTGCTGTTCGACCAGCCCGCCCATCTCCAGGATCTGTGTACGAACGTCCGCCAGCTCCTCATTGAACTGGGTCGATATGTGCTGACCAAAAGCTTCGTTGTCTTCCCGCATCACGTTAGTCCCCTGCCGTGCGGCCGGGCTCACCGGCCATGTGTCCGCGCCACCATCGGGCCGTGGCTGCATGTATCGCAGACTTAGACCCTACCGCTCAATTGGGACAATTGTGTGACTGTCATACGGGTGGACCCGGGGACGGGTCCGAACAGGCTGCGTTACCGTTCATCGCCTGGGCTGCAAGCCACTGCCGGCGCAGCACACAAGCATTGAGACACAGACAGCAATCCCTTACCATAGAGCCTCTCGGCAAATGTCAACTGCTTTGCCGTGGGCAGCAAAAAAACAATTACAACAGACCATATTCGAGTATCCCATGCACGACATAGACAAGGACCCGGTGCCAGCGGGGGAGCTGGCACTGAAGATCACCGCGCTGCCGCGTGACAGCAACAGCTTTGGTGATATTTATGGCGGGTGGCTGGTCTCCCAGATGGACGTGGCCGGCACCAGTACCGCCTCGCGCATTGCCCGGGGTCGGGTGGCCACCGTGGCCATCGACCGCATGGGCTTCATGGTCCCCGTACCCGTCGGCGCTCAATTGGCCTTTCACTCCCATGTGCTGGAAGTCGGTCGCAGTTCGGTGAAGATCTGTGTCGAGGTCTGGAGCGAGGATCTGGCCCACGATGGCAGCCGCAAGGTGACCGAGGCGATCTTCGTGTTCGTCGCCATTGATGACCGGGGCCGTACACGGGTCATTCCGTCCTGAGCATGCTCGACCAGACGGCAACAGGCGCCTGATCAGGACGCCTGCAATCGTCCCTGGCGTGGCAGACCCAGCGAGAACGCCGCAGCCATCAGAACGAACAGGCTGGACACCCAGAGGCAGGCCTCCAGACCGTAGGCCTGGTAGACCCAGCCCGATAGCAGGGTGCCGATCAGCCGACCCATCGCGTTGGACATGTAATAGAACCCGACGTCCAGCGATACCCCGTCGCCCTTGGCGTAACTCACGATCAGATAGCTGTGCAGCGACGAGTTGACCGCAAACAGCACGCCGAAGATCAGCAGGCCGCCGATCAGCACGACCTGGGGCGAATAGCCCGCCGCCATCGTCAGGGCTATCCCGGCCGGCAGACCCGCCAGCAGCAGTGCCCAGATCAGCGCCGCACGGCCACCCGGGGTATGGCCGCTACGTGAACCGGTGATCGCGGGGGCGACTGACTGCACGATGCCGTAGCCGATGATCCAGCTGGCCATGAAGCCACCCACCAGCCAGAAGTCCCAGCCAAACACTGAGCTGAGATACACCGGTAGCGCAATCACGAACCAGACATCCCGCGCGCCAAACAGAAACATGCGCGCCGCGGACAGGTAATTGATCGCTCGGCTTTTCGAGAAGACATCACGAAACTTGGGGGCGGCACTGGCCTTGCCGAGGTCTTTTCTCAGGAAAATCATACTGCTGACCCAGACCACCGCCAGCACCGCGGCCATCGCCAGCATGGCGCCGCGAAAGCCCAGCGTCGCCAACAGCATGCCGCCAACGAAAAAGCCCACCCCCTTCAGCGCATTCTTCGAGCCGGTGAGAATCGCTACCCACTTGAATAGCGTGCCCTGCTGGCTGTCCGGCACCAGAAGCTTGATCGAGCTCTTGGCCGACATCTTGTTCAGGTCCTTGGCGATGCCGGACAACGCCTGTGCGCCCATCACCAGCAGCACGGTCAACCAGGCAGAAGGCACCGTGAGTATCAGCAGGGCAATGACCTGCAGCGCCAGCCCGATATTCATGGTGCGATTGAGCCCTACCCGCGCCCCCAGGTAACCGCCCACCAGATTGGTGACGACCCCGAAGATCTCGTAGAACAGGAACAGCGCGGCGATTTCCAGGGGGGTGTAGCCAAGCGTATAAAAATGCAGCACCACCAGCATGCGCAAGGCGCCGTCGGTGACGGTAAACGCCCAGTAATTACCGGTTACCAGCAGATATTGCCGGATCTCCAGCGGCAGCGCCGACAACGCTCGCATGCGCTTGCTCCGCTCAGGTGTGCTGGCCGACCAGTCGGGCCAGTTCGACAGTGCGGTTGGCATAGCCCCACTCGTTGTCGTACCAGGCGTAGATCTTGACCTGGGTCTTGTTGATCACCATGGTCGACAGGGCGTCGACGATCGATGAGCGCGGATCGGTGCGATAATCGATCGATACCAGGGGGCGCTCCTCGTAGCCGAGAATGCCTGCGAGCGGGCCTGCGGCGGCAGCCTGGAACAGCGCATTGACCTCTTCCACCGTGGTTTCCCGTTCAACCTCGAACACGCAGTCGGTGAGGGAGGCGTTGGCCAGCGGCACACGCACCGCATGTCCGTTGAGCCGCCCCTTCAGATCCGGGAAGATCTCGGCGATGGCGGTAGCGGAGCCGGTAGAGGTCGGGATCAGGCTCATGCCGCAGGCCCTGGCGCGGCGCAGATCCTTGTGCGGCTGATCGAGAATGCTCTGGGTGTTGGTCAGGTCGTGGATCGTGGTGATGGAGCCATGGCGGATACCCAGATTCTCGTGGATCACCTTCACCACCGGAGCCAGGCAGTTGGTGGTACAGGACGCGGCCGTGACAATGCGGTGCTGGGCCGGATCAAACAGATGCTCGTTGACCCCCAGTACCACGTTCAGTGCGCCGGCCTCCTTGACTGGTGCACTGACCACGACGCGCTTCACGCCCTGGTCGAGATAGGCCTGCAGCGCGGCAACGGTCTTCATCTTGCCGCTGGCTTCAATCACCAGATCGCAGCCGGACCAGTCCGTGTCGGCAATCGCCTTGTTGGCGGTCAGACGCACAGTCCGACCCTCGATCAGAATCGAGTCGGTCCCATGGCCGGCTTCGTGGTTCCAGCGGCCATGTACCGAATCGAAGTTGAGCAGATGGGCGTGGGTCGCGGCATCGCCGGCCGGATCATTGATCTGCACGAACTCCAGCTCCGGCCAGTCCCAGGCGGCGCGCAGAGCGAGGCGACCGATACGACCGAGACCATTGATACCTACCTTGATGGTCATGCTGAGATCCTCCTGGTTAAGCCTGCGCCACTTGCGGTCCGCAGGGATTGGTCGTACCCGATGGCCCACAGAGCCCTTCTACCCGTTCGATATTCGCCTGCAGCCACGGCCCATGCGCGGTCAGCACCTGATCCAGCATCTGCCTGACCCAGTCGGGCAGCGCCGGGTGCAGGCGGTAATACACCCACTGACCGCGCCGCTCATCCTCGAGCAGCCCGCACTGGCGCAACTGGGCCAGATGACGTGAGATTTTCGGCTGACTCAGCTCCAGGGCAGCAGTGAGCTCACAGACACACAGTTCGCCCTGTCTGGCGATCAGCAGCGTCATCCGCGCGCGGGTCTCGTCCGCCAGGCATTTGAAGATCAGGATCGGCGTGAACGCCAGTGTATCGGTCATCGGGTTACCGTTTGTTGACTGGGGGCCCTGCCCCGCACTGTAAATCTGTTTTGGCGAATATATGGTAAATCGAATATGATCGCAATATCGAGCCGATACGAGGAAAGACCATGTCTGCACAATGCGAAGTGACCGGAAAACGGGCTGCTGGCGCGCCGCTGGGGTTTTTCGAGAAATATCTGTCGCTCTGGGTCTTTCTCTGCATCGTGGCGGGCACCGTGATCGGTCTTGTCGCCCCCGACGCCGCACAGGCCGTCGGCAGCCTGCAGGTCGCCCAGGTCAATATTCCGGTGGGCATTCTGATCTGGGTGATGATCATTCCGATGCTGATGAAAATCGACTTCTCGGCGCTGCGCGACGTGTACGACCAGCGCGCCGGGATGGGCGTGACCCTGACCGTCAACTGGCTGATCAAACCCTTCACCATGGCGCTGTTCGCCTGGTTCTTTCTGCGTCATGTCTTCGCCGGCTGGCTACCCGCTGATCAGATTGACAGCTATGTCGCCGGTCTCATCCTGCTCGGGGCGGCGCCCTGCACGGCGATGGTCTTTGTCTGGAGCAATCTGTGTAACGGCAACGCCAATTTCACGCTCAGCCAGGTTGCCGTCAACGATGCCATCATGCTGTTTGCCTTCGCTCCGATTGTCGCCCTGCTGTTGGGGGTCTCTTCGATTCCGATTCCCTGGGAGACGCTGATTCTGTCGGTGGTCATGTACATCGCCATTCCGCTGGCAATAGCCCAGTGGATTCGCGCGAGACTGCGGCGCAAGGGCGAGGCCGCTTTCGATGCCGCGCTGGCGCGTATCGGACCCTTTTCCATGCTGGCCCTGCTCGCCACCCTGGTGCTGCTGTTTTCCTTCCAGGGCGAGACCATCGTCGAGCAGCCACTGATCATCGCCATATTGGCTGTACCCATTCTGCTGCAGACTCTGGTGATCGCCGCTTTGGGCTACTGGCTGTGCCGCAAACTCAAGGTGCGCCATGATGTTGCCGGACCGGCAGCGATGATAGGTGCCTCCAACTTCTTCGAGCTGGCGGTCGCAGTGGCCATTGCCCTGTACGGCTTCAATTCCGGCGCTGCCCTGGCCACGGTGGTCGGCGTACTGATCGAAGTGCCGGTCATGCTCTGGCTGGTGCGCATGGTCATGCGCACACGCGGCTGGTATGAGGCTGGAAGCGGCGATTAGCAGCGGCTGAGGGGGCAGCGATCAGCCCAACCTGTGCTACGCTAGCGGCCCGGCCGGAGCGCGGTGATACCCCCTCCCCACCGGTTTTATTCGTTTCGCCAGTCGCTGGATTGAACCCATGCCCGCACACCCCCTCTCCCACGCCCTGAGCGTCGCAAGACTGATCGACGGCCTGACCGGCTGGCTCGGCCGTCTACTGGCCTGGTTGACCCTGCTCATGGTGCTGATGACCGGCGCGGTCGTGCTGCTGCGCTATGCGTTCGGTATTGGCGCCACCGCCCTGCAGGAGCTGGTGCTGTATGCCCACGCCCTGGTGTTCATGGGTGCGGCAGCCTGGGCATTGCAGCGCGACGCCCATGTGCGGGTGGATATCTTCTTTCGGCGCATGACGGCCCGGCGCCAGGCCCTGGTCGACCTCACCGGCGGCCTGTTCTTTCTGCTGCCGGTGTGTCTGTTTCTGGCCTGGAACTGCTGGGACTATGTCGCCGTCTCCTGGGCGCGCAATGAGCGCTCGGCCGATGCCGGCGGGTTGCCCTGGGTCTACCTGCAAAAGAGCATCATCCTGTTGCTGGTAGGCACCCTGCTGCTGCAGGCGGTGGCGCAGATCATCAAGACGCTCTGCGTACTCAACGGCAGTCTGCCCAGCCATCTGCCGGCCCAGCACGAGGAGCATCTGTAATGCCCGAGCTGATGGCCATAGCGCTGTTCCTCTGTCTGTGCCTGGCGCTGATGCTCGGCTATCCCGTGGCCTTTACGCTGGGGGGCATGTCGCTGCTGTTTGCCGGCGCCGGCGTGCTGATGGGGCTGTTCGATCCCAGCTTCTTCGGTGCCCTGCCCAGCCGCCTGTTCGGCACCATGAATAACCAGACGCTGCTGGCCGTGCCCCTGTTCGTATTCATGGGTGTGATGCTGGAGAAGTCCCGCGTCGCCGAAAAGCTGCTGGAATCCATGTCTCAGTTGTTTGGCGGCCTGCGCGGCGGCCTGGCCTTCTCGGTGCTGCTGGTGGGCGCGCTGCTGGCAGCCAGTACCGGTATCGTCGGCGCTACGGTGGTTACCCTGGGGCTGCTGGCCCTGCCGACCATGTTGCGCCGCGGTTACGACCCGGCGCTGGCCACCGGCACCCTGGCGGCGACGGGCACCCTGGGGCAGATCATTCCGCCCTCCATCATTCTCGTGCTCCTCGGTGACGTGCTGTCCAACGCCTACCAGCAGGCCCAGCTGCGCATGGGGGTTTTCTCCCCCGAGACGGTGACCGTGGGCGATCTATTCATCGGCTCACTGCTACCCGGTCTGATTCTGGTCGGCCTGTATCTGCTCTACCTGATCGTGGTTGCGCTCTGGCAGCCCGATAAAATGCCGGCGCTACCAGCCCATGAGCGCGGTCAGGTCAGCGTGGTCCGCCTGCTCGGCAGTCTCTTGCCCCCGCTGCTGCTGATCGCCGCGGTGCTCGGTTCGATCCTCGCGGGGATCGCTACGCCAACCGAAGCAGCAGCCGTCGGCGCCATCGGTGCCATGCTGCTGGCACTGCTCAACGGCCAACTATCGGTGGCCCGTCTGCGCGAAGTCAGCCGCGCCACCGCCGAGATCAGTGCCATGGTGTTCATGATCCTGATCGGGGCCTCGATCTTCTCGCTGGTATTCCGCGGGTTCGGCGGCGAAGACATGATTCACAGCCTGTTCCAGCAGCTGCCGGGCGGCGCCTTTACCGCAATGCTCCTGGTCATGCTGGTGATCTTTCTGCTCGGCTTCATTCTCGACTTTATCGAGATCACCTTTGTCGTGGTGCCCATCGTCGGTCCCGTGCTGCTGATGATGGGCATCGATCCGATCTGGCTGGGGGTGATGATCGCGCTCAATCTACAGACCTCCTTTCTGACTCCACCCTTCGGCTTTGCGCTGTTCTACCTGCGCGGCGTCACGCCGACAGAGGTGCCGACCTCGGCTATCTACCGCGGCGTTCTGCCGTTTATCGGCATACAGATCCTGATGCTGGTGATCGTGGCGCTCTGGCCAGCCCTGGTCACCTGGTTACCGTCGCGCCTGTAATTCCAATTATCAGGCCTTTGCTACCCTTAACCGGGAACGGTTGCGCCTGGCGTATGTCCCAGGCAACGCGCCACCTTTTCCCGGTCCTTCTCCACGACCGAACGCCGACGGAGACCCCATGCAGAAAACCGCCCTGACCCTGTCATCGCTGATCATCAGCATCATCCTGCTGATCAGCGGCAACGCCTTCCTGATGACCCTGCTCGGGCTGCGCCTGAGTATCGAGGCGTTCAGCGCCGGGCTGATTGGCTGGATTCTGGTGTTCTATTCGTTCGGGTTCGTCGCAGGAACATTGTGGGCTGGCCGCATCATCGAAAAGGTCGGCCACATTCGCGCCTTTGCCGTATTTGCGGCGGTGCTGGCCGCCTCGATCCTGGTTTACCCGATGGCCGTCGAGGCCGGGTTGTGGGGCGGATTGCGCGCCCTGGGCGGGTTCGTCATGGCCGGTCTGATGATCGTCATGGAGAGCTGGTTCAGCAGCAAGGCCGACAACCGCAACCGGGCTACCCTGTTTGCCGTGTACCAGCTGGTGTTCTTCCTTTCCACCGCCGGCGGGCAGGTCCTGATCCGCTTCAGTGATCCGGCCGGATTCGTGCCCTTTTCCCTGGCCGCCATCCTGATCGCCCTGGCGCTGGTGCCGCTCTCCCTGACCCGCGAAGCCTCGCCAACCATTACCCAGGGCGAGCGCATGTCGCTGCGCCGGCTTTACAAGGCCTCGCCCCAGGGTGCATTGGGCGCGCTGGTGGCCGGGCTGCTGATCAGCGCGTTCTACGCCATGGGGCCGGTGTTCGCCAACAGAATCGGGCTGGACGTCAATCAGCTATCCAACTTCATGGCCGCTTCGATCATTGCCGCCATGCTCCTGGCCTGGCCGGTCGGGCGCCTGTGCGATCGCTATGATCGCTACCAGGTGATGCTGATCGCCTCCTGCGTAGCGGCGGTGTGCAGTCTGGCTGCGGCGCTGATCGCCGACTTCAACATGCTGCTTCTGGTCATAGCCGTGGGGCTGTACATGGGGATTACCGCCACGCTCTATCCGATCGCAGTGGCTATCACCAATGATCTGATGGAGAGCGACCAGATAACGGCAACCAGCACGGCCCTGTTGCTCAGCTATGGCGTGGGCAGCTGCATCGGTGCCCCGCTCAGCGCCCTGTTCATGGAGCTGCTCGGGCCCCGCGGCCTGTTTGTCAGCAATGCGCTGATTCTCGGCGGCCTGATCCTGTTCATGCTGTTCGGCCCCAGCCGCAAGCATCCGGCAGTCGAGGACCAGCAGCAGTTCATTACCCTGGCGCCGGAAGCGGCCCTGGGCCTGGCCGAACTGGACCCACGCTATACCGAATTCGAAGAATCCAGCGAGACCCCAACGGCGGACCCGTCCGCCGATCCGGCAAGCGAATCGCAGCACACAGAAGATCTCGGGCCTGAGCAGCCGCCCAGAGTATAGGCGTCAGTAGAGCTGGCGGTCGTGCTTGCTGATCCAGGCCTGGAACGGCGCATAGGCATCTTCCAGCTCAATGTGATGCAGACCCAGTTCCGCAGCCCGGACCGGATGCGTCTGACCGTATAACTGCTCGGCAATGTTGCCATCGGCAAAACCGGCCCGGTTGGCCATTTCCTGGGGCGCAGCAAACACGATGCGCGAAATATGCGCCCAGTGCGCTGCGGCCAGGCACATCGGACAGGGCTCGCAGCTGGCATATAACGTGGCATCCGGCAAATGGGGCTGCCCGCGCTTGCCGGCAGCCAGACGGATCGCCTGCACCTCGGCATGGGCCGTGGGATCACAGTTCAGGGTCACCTGATTGCCCGCCAGGGCGATCACCTCACCGTTTGCCACCAGCACCGCGCCAAAGGGTCCACCCCCGTTGCGTACAGACTCCACGGCCTGGTCTATGGCCTGCTGCAGGAAAAGGCGGTCACTATCGTGGTGGGTGTGGTCGGGCATGGTCTGAGCGCTCCTGTCGATTGTTGCCGAGCCCATCCTATACCTGACGTTGCGGAATAATAAATAAAAAAGCTCCGGACCCAAGCGGATCCGGAGCTCTGTCTTACTGCCTGCTACTTAGTAGGGGCAGTTACCGCGGTACTCGGAGATGTCGCGATCCGAAGTATGGTTGGGTCCGCACAGGAACTGGCTGTAACGGGTGTCGTTATCCAGATGACGCTTCATCCAGGAAACGCCGAGACGGCTCAGTGTCTCATTGTAGCGGTTGCCACCGTTGGCACAGGTGTGGCTGCCACCGTTGATTTCAAAGTACGCCTTGTCGGTATTGAAGGGGATCTCGTTGTAGAACGGCGACGCATGGTTGCGAACTGGCGCGATCGTATCCGATTCACAAGCAAAGATCATGGTTGGCGCATCAACATTACGGAAGCTGATGGTGTCATACGGCGCCAGCCCGACAGCCGCCTTCAGACGGTTCTGCGAAGCCACACGCAGTGTGCCGCCACCACCCATGGACCAGCCCATGACCCCCAGACGATCGGTATCGATCATGTTGCGAACTGGGCTTCTGGAATCGGAATTCTGGTCAATCAGATAGTCCAGCGCACTGTTGATCTGCGTGGCCCGGCTCCTTGGCTGATCGTAGCCGCTGTTGGTCGCGATGGTCATGACCACGAAGCCATGGGAGGCCAGCTTGGGTCCCCACCAGGCGATGGAGGATTCCGGGGATACAAAACCAGGAATGACCACAATGGCGCCCATGGTGCCGCTGGTACCCGTCGGATAGTAAATGGTACCACCGCCAAAGCCCCTGACACTGCTCGACACACGGGTCTCCCTGATGCTGAAAGGACCGCGCGAGGCTTCCAGGAAGGAAACGCTGGGGTTAGGACCACGTTCGAAGCCGTCACCCGGCTGTCCCGGTCCTGGACCTGGGTCCGGCGACGGTGGTGGCGGCGGCGGGTTATAGGCGAAAGCAGAAGCGGAAAACAGCAGCGCGCCGGCTGCCAGAATCGCCATGAAGGATGAGGACTTCTTGTTGTTTTTCATTGCAACTCCATAAGACATTTGTTGTGTTTATATAGTCAGGATGCAGGTTCAAGGCAGGGAAGCACCCGCAACAACAAAGCCAGTCTTCATGCCAACTTGGCATGAGTCAACGCCACAGGGGAAGTTTCACCCTAATTGGGTAGAAAGATGAGAAAGATGCTATAAATACATAGGGTTTTCATAACAAACAACTTGTCTGCGTAAGTCAATTTAGAGGAAATTTAACCCGGATGGGTTATGTCAGTTATTCGCTAATAATGTTTAAGCGCTGGCTAACTTAGCAAGACGATTCATATAAAAAAGCTCCGGACCCACAGGGGTCCGGAGCTTTTACAACAGCCTGCCATCAGTTATTAGTAAGGGCAGTTACCGCGGTACTCGGAAATGTCACGATCCGAAGTGTGGTTGGGTCCGCACAGGAACTGGCTATAACGCGTGTCGTTGTCCAGGTGACGCTTCATCCAGGACACCCCGAGACGGCTCAGTACATCGTTGTACTGGTTGCCGCCGTTGGCACAGGTATGGCTACCACCGTTGAGTTCAACGAAGGCCTTGTCGGTGCCGGCAGGGATCTGGTTGTAGAACGGCGAGGCGTGGTTGCGCACGGGTGCGATGGTGTCCGACTCACAGCCGAAGATCAGTGTCGGCGCATCGACGTTGCGGAAGCTGATGGTGTCATAGGGCGCCAGCGGAATAGCGGCCTTCAGACGATTCTGCGAAGCGACGCGCAGGGTACCGCCACCACCCATGGACCAGCCCATCACACCCAGGCGATCGGTATCGATCATATTGCGGACCGGGCTGCCGGAAGTTGAGTTCTGAGAAATCAGATAGTCCAACGCAGCGTTGATCTGTGTGGCACGGCTGCTTGGCTGATCAGTGGTTCTATTGGTTGCGATAGTCATGACCACGAAGCCATGGGAAGCCATTTTGGGGCCCCACCAGGCGATGGAAGATTCTGGCGAAACGTAACCCGGTATAACCACAATGGCGCCCATGGTGCCGGTGGTGCCCGTCGGATAATAGATGGTGCCGCCACCAAAACCTCTGACCGAGCTGGATACCCGGGCATTTCTCACACTGAAAGGACCGCGCTCGGCCTCAAGCAGTGAAACGCTGGGGTTGGGGCCACGCTGGAAGCCGTCATTCGGCTGCCCTGGAAGGGGGCCAGGCGTGGGCGTGGGGGTAGGCGACGGTGGTGGCGGCGCCGGGTTGTAGGCAAAAGTGGAAGCGGAAAACATCAAAGCGCTTGCAGCCAGAAGCGACAACAAGGAAAGTGATTTATGCTGGATTTTCATTGGAACCTCGACAGTTTCTATTGTTTTTATTACTGGCAGGTGCTGGTTCCAAAACAGGAGAGAACCCGCATTCGCGTGGCAAGTTTTTACTGGAAAGTTTAGCGCGTCAATTCACCCATTCAGGTATCACCCTAATGGGTTATAAGTTGAGTGAAAAAACACACTCTCAACTTATGGCCACAGCCCCCCGAATCAAACTTCCTAACACTGCAAGCCAACCTTGATATCCCTTTTGGCAGGTATCAGAACGCCGCACGACATCCGGGCACTTTAATCCCGCGCCACGGTCACACATCTGGGGCAGAGTCGCCGCAGGCCAGCCGCTTTCATCCGGCCTGCCTTGTTAGCCCCGCACGACAGGAACCCAGTAAACGGACGCCGAGCGTAGCCCATAGACATGCACGATCCCGAACGACTTTCCGCCATCCTTGACGCAGTCGACCAGCGCACGCAGCCCCTGCGCGAGGACACTGCGCTGCAGGAAGCCATGCAGCGCTGCGTTACTCAGGGCCTGGATGAGATACCGCAGCCCGGCGGCGGCGAAACCTGGCAACGCTGGCAAACACTGGCCGAGGTCGCCGCCCATGATCTTTCCCTGACCAAACTGTATGAAGGCCACACCGACGCCATCGCCATTCTCCGCGAGCTGCAGTCCACCCACCTGCTGCCATCCGGGGTCGGTGCGGTCTGGGCCGCCGAACCGCCCCACGCGCGCGTGCAGGTCAGCCGCAGCGAAAACGGCTGCGCCGAACTCACCGGTACCAAGGCGTGGTGCTCCGGGGCAGCCCAGATAGATTGGGCGCTGCTCACTGCCTGGGGCGACCACGAGCAGCCGCAACTGGCACTGGTGGCGCTGGATCAGCCGCAGGTCAGGGTCGGCAACCGGGGCTGGCAGGCAGTCGGCATGGCCGCTACCGCCAGCGTCGAGGTGAGCTTTGAGCAGGCCACGGCGCAGTTGATTGGCACGCCAGGCGACTATCTGGCACGGCCCGGCTTCTGGCACGGCGGTGCCGGGATCGCCGCGTGCTGGTATGGCGCTGCTACAGGATTGGCTCGATACCTCAGGCACTTTTGCCAGCAGCGCGAGAACGATACCCACGCGCTGGCGCATCTGGGCGCAGTCGACGCGGCATTGAGCAGCGCCGCTGCCACGCTCCGCGCGTGCGCACAGTGGATAGACAACCAGCCGACAGCGGATGCACAGCTACCCGTGCGCCGGGTGCGCGCCCAGGTGGAGCAGGCCTGCGAACAGGTGCTGCACCACGTCGGTCGCGCCATGGGGGCCACACCGTTTTGCCGCGATGCCCGCTTCGCCCGCCTGGCGGCCGACTTGCCGGTTTTCCTGCGGCAAAGCCATGCCGAGCGCGACCTCGCCGAACTGGGCCGGCTGGTTACGGCGCAGGACGACCCGGGCTGGCAGCTATGACAGGTTCCACTGCCGATGCAAAGTCGCTGGACCAGCCAGGAGTGGCGCAGCCGGCTTTCGGCATGCAGGGCACGCCGCTGAATGCATGGCGCGCCAGTCAGGCCCTGGCAGCGGTGCCCAGCATCAGACTTGACCAATTGATACCCCCGCCAGCGCGGGTAGTCGTGGTAGCCCCCCACCCTGACGATGAGAACCTGGGCTGCGGCGGGCTCCTGGCCGGGCTGGCAGCGCGCAGTGCCCGCATCACCGTGGTCGCCGTGACCGATGGCGAAGGCAGCCACCCCGATTCTTCACGCTGGCCAGAGAGTTTGTTGCGAACCACACGTCGACAGGAAAGCCAGACCGCCATGGCCCGACTGGGCTTCACGGACTCCCAGGTTGAGTGGCACCACCTTGCGCTCATCGATGGCCAGGTGGCCGCCCATGCCGCTGCCTTGCAAGCGCAACTGATGTCGCTTCTCCGGCCGGGCGATCGCCTGTTGACCACCTGGCGCGGTGACGGGCACTGCGATCACGAAGCCACAGGTGAGATCGCAGCGCGCTGCGCCGCGGCTGCCAACGCCCGATTGATCGAAGTTCCGGTATGGGCCTGGCACTGGGCTTCGCCCGAGGATCCACGGATTCCCTGGCGCCGGGCGTTCAAGTTGCCGCTTGCCGCCAGACAGCTCGCACGCAAGGCAGCGGCGGTCGACGCCCACGTCAGCCAGCTGCATCCCGACCCGAGCACCGGCGCTGCCCCCGTTCTGGCAGAGGGCACCCTGGCCCGGCTGCTGCAACCCTTCGAGCTGGTATTCCTATGAACACCCCTGCCGAATACTTCGATACCCTGTTTGCCACCAGCGAGGACCCCTGGTCATTCCGCCAGCGCTGGTACGAGAAGCGCAAGCGTGATCTGAGCCTCGCCGCCCTGCTCCATCAGCGCTACGAGCGCATATTCGAGCCGGGCTGCGCCAATGGCGAGCTGAGTCTGGCACTGGCCCAGCGTAGCGACCACTTCCTTGGCATGGATCTGTGCGAGCGCGCGGTAGACCTGGCCCGTGATCGCCTGGCTGGGCATGCCCACGCCCGTATCGAGCGAGGTGCGATTCCCTCTGACTGGCCACCCGGTCAGTTTGATCTGATCGTGCTCAGCGAGGTCGGCTACTACCTTGAGCCTGCCCAGTGGCGGGAGGTAATCCAGCTCGCCGAACGAAGCCTGCGTCCGGCGGGCAGCATTCTGGCCTGCCACTGGCTGCACGCCATCGACGGCTGTCCGATGCAGGGCGCGCAGGTACACCGCATGCTCAGCGAGCACCTGACCCTGCCCCGCCAGGCACGCCATCAGGAGCGTGATTTTCTGCTGGAACTGTGGAGCGCGGATACCGCTGCACTTAGCCTGGAGGAGCAGATCCTGTGATCGGCGTGATCATCCCGGTACATAACGAGGAAGCCCTGCTGGCCGACTGCCTGAGTGCCATCGAACAGGCTGCGGTGCATCCGCTGCTGTGCGGCGAGCCGGTGCGTATCGTGGTGGTGCTGGACAGCTGCAGCGATGGCTCCGCCGCCGTAGCCGCACGGTTCAACGCCACGATCATCACCATCAACCAGCGCAGCGTTGGCCATGCCAGGCACACCGGCGCTGCCTGGCTACTGCAGCAGGGCGCCCGCTGGCTGGCCAATACCGACGCGGACAGTCTGGTGCCCGAAGACTGGCTGGTCGAGCAGATCCACGCCGACGCGGAGGCTGTCTGCGGCACTGTCCGTGTGGCGGTCTGGGATGAGCATCCCGAGCACGTGCGCCATCGCTATCTCGAGCTCTACCAGCAATGCGAAGGGCACCGCCATATCCACGGCGCCAACCTGGGCATCTGTGCCAGGGCCTACCAGCGCGCCGGCGGTTTCTCGCACCTGGTGGCCCATGAAGACGTCACCCTGGTTCGCGCCCTGGAAGCCATCGGCGCCCGCATCACCTGGACCGCGCGCAACACCGTATGCACCAGCGCACGCAAACTGGCGCGGGCGCCCAATGGGTTCAGTGAATATCTGAACAATCTGGCGGCTGTGTCTTGAGGCGAAATGCGGGCGAGGATGTATGCTGTGTAGTGATTCCGACACCCGTCATCTGGAGCAAAGCATGACTGATACCAACATGGAGCTGATTTCTACCATCAGCGAAGACAACACACTCGAACTGGCCCTGCGCGAAATCGACATCCCGCAGCCTGGCGAAAACGACGTCATCATCCGCATCGAAGCTGCCCCTATCAACCCGTCCGACCTGGGCGTGATGTTCAGCGTGGCCGACATGACCACTGCCAAGCAATCCGGCAGTGCCGAGCGCCCGGTCATCAAGGCCGAGGTCCCAGCCAAGTTCATGGGCGCCGTCACCAAGCGCGTGGGCAAGGCTATACCCGTGGGCAATGAAGGCGCCGGTATCGTCGTCGCCGCTGGTTCATCCGCCGCCGCGCAAAGCCTGATGGGCAAAACCGTCGCATTCATCGGCGGCGGCAGCTACCGCAAGTATCTGCGTGCCAACGTGCAAAGCTGTCTGGAACTGGAGGCGGGTACCACCCCAGTCGAGGCCGCTTCCAGCTTCGTCAACCCGCTGACCTCACTGGCCATGGTAGAAACCATGCGCGCTGAAGGTCACAAGGCCATTGTGCACGCTGCAGCCGCCTCCAACCTGGGGCAAATGCTCAACCGCATCTGCCTCGCCGACGGCATCGACCTGGTCAATATCGTCCGCAAGCCGGAACAGGAAAAATTGCTGCGCGACCAGGGTGCCAAGTACGTGGTCAACTCCAGCAGCGACAGCTTCATGGCCGACCTGACCCAGGCACTGATCGAGACCGGCGCGACCATCGCCTTTGATCCTATCGGTGGCGGTCGCTTGGCCAGCGATATTCTCACCTGCATGGAAGCCGCTGTTTCTCGAGACATCACGGAATACAGCGTGTATGGATCGACCGTCTTCAAACAGGTGTATATCTATGGCGGCCTGGATCGCGGCCCGATCACGCTGAACCGCACCTTCGGCTTCGCCTGGGGTGTTAACGGCTTCCTGTTGTTCAATGCGTTGGGCAAGCTGGGCAAGGACACCGCCGCCGCCATGCGCAAGCGCGTAGCCGCCGAGATCAAGACTACCTTCGCCAGCCACTACACCCACGAGGTCTCCCTGGCCGGTGCGTTACAGCTGGATTCGATGGCGGTATACGGCAAGCAGGCGACTGGCGAGAAGTTCCTGATCAAGCCACAAAGCTGAGGTTGGATCTCTGGCCGCAAGGCCATGGATGGGCGCTGGAGTCGGATGGCTCCAGCGCCTGCCTGCTAATTCTGCAGGCTGCTGATAAAGGCTTCCGATTCGGCAATGGATCTTTCCATTTCGCGGATCAGCTGGGCGACATCCGTTTCGATACTCCCCAGTTCACCCTGCAGCGAGTCAATCGCTCGTGCATTCAGATTGTGCTTCAGAAACAGCACCTGATCCTGAAAGGCCTGTAATACCGGCTCCATGCGCGCCTCTACGCTGCGCATCGCTCTGATCAGCCCCTGGTATTGCCGGCGGGTCTGGCTCAGCTTGGTTGCGCTCTGGCGCTTGAGGTTGGCGCTGCTGTACAGCTCGATTTCGTCTTCCCACTCATCGAACAACGCCTCGGATACATCCTCCACCGCATCGATGCGGTCGGTCACCGACTTCGCCGCGTCTTTGCTGTCTTCGTATTCGTCGTTCAGCCTGTCGTAGCGCTGCGCCAGATCCTGATCCTGATCCTTGATCTGAACAATGGAGCGAAACTCCGCCAGGGCTGATTCGAACTGCTCCTTGGCATCCGTCTGCGCCTCCTGGGCCGACTCCACGCGATTGACCATGATATCGCGCTTGTGCACGCCCACTTTCTCCATGGCGCCGTAGTAGGCAGACTGACAGCCGGCCATGGACAGGAGCAAAAAAGAGATAAAAAACCAACGCGTTAATGACATGTATCCATACCTTTAGCTGAATTCCGAGGTGCTGGTGGTCTGACCCTGATTACGCCCGTTGATTCCCCAGGCTGAAATACCCCAGCCGCCGCTACCAACCCCACCAACGTTCGAATTTAAGAAGGCCGCGCCAGATACCGCCTCGGCGACGTCTTCGGCTGCCTGGCTCCAGTTACAACTAAAGATAGCAAGTGCGTGCAACGCCAATGCTTTATTTCTAGACTATGCAAAAGCTTGCTCATCCAATAAGACCTAAAAAACGATGCAGCTAACCGTTCCTCGCCTGTTTCATACTGTCGTTCTGACGCTTGTAGTATGGGCGGCACTCTGTCTGCCTGCGCAGGTCGCTAACGCCGCAGATCCCATAGAGATCACCGCGATAGAATACCTGCTCGCTCCGAATTCCGAGTCTTTCCGCACCGTAGCTGAGCCGTCTTTTGCGCCCCTCTGGCAGACCTCTGATCAACCTACCCTCAACATGGGCTATCGACCCGAAGGCGCCTGGGTGCGGTTTCATATAACCAACCACGCGGCTAATGAAGTCAAAAGACTGCTGCTGGTGGACTGGAGCTTCACCCTGATCGAAGCTCGTATTCTGAACACCGCGCGCGGTGAATGGTCTTCTGCCGTTCATACCGGTGACAGCGTCGCGCCCCACAAGCGCGACGTCAACAGCCCCATCCAAGTCTTGCCGTTGAGCCTGCCGCCTGGTGAAGCCGAGGTTTACCTGCGACTTGAAGCCAACGCGCCAATGCTATTGCCATTCCGCCTGCTTGCCCCCTCGGAACTGCCGAAGGCAGAGCGCGACAACAATCTGCTTATGAGCGCCTTCTTTGGCGCCATGCTAGTGATGATGCTGTACAACGCGTCGCTGTTCATTTTTACCCGGGACGCGGCCTATCTTTTTTATTGTGCCTATGTGCTGAGTGGAGCCTTTTATGTCGCCAGCATATTCAGCTTTGGGCCCTATTTTTTGTGGTGGGATTCGCCCTGGCTGGTTTCGCGGGCCACGGTATTATCGGTAAGCCTCGGCTTCTTCGGCGCCGCTTTGTTTGAACGTCAGTTTCTCGAACTCCGTCGCCAAGGTGGGTGGCTGCTGCATTTGAGCCATGTAGTGCTCGGCTATTGGTTATGTGCTGCCCTGGTCTCTGCCTTCGCCCCCCAGGCTATCGGGTATGTGCGTATTGAGCACGGCGGGTCGCTCACCTGCGTCGCGGCCATCGTTATTGCTGTTGTATGTTGGCGGCGGGGCAGTATCTCCGCCGGCTACTTCCTGGTGGCCTGGACAGGACTGGTATGCGCTACCCTGGGCATCACCCTGGCAATGGCCGGGATAATACCCATGACCAACTCAATTCGCTCCACACAGCTGGCGGGGTTCATCCTGGAGTTTCTGTTGCTGTCTGTCGCACTGGCTGAACGCATCAATCGGGAAAAGGCCTCCCGCTTGCAGGCACAGGACGCCTTGCTGCTCATGCAACAACAGAACACCGCCCTATTGGAATCCAGCGTTGCCTCACGCACCCGCCAGCTTGAGCAAGCCAACCTGGAACTCAAGCGGCTGAGTAACACCGACTCTCTGACCGGGTTAAGCAACAGGCGGGGATTTGAAGAGCAGGTCGCTGCAGCCATCGAGCAAGGTCGCACGACTGGCGTACCGGTTGCGTTTCTGATGTTGGATGTCGATCACTTCAAGCACATCAACGACACGTTCGGCCACGGAATCGGTGACGAATGCCTTGCAGCGGTAGGTCAGACGCTGAGCGAGTACAGCCGCCGTGAGACCGAGTGTGCCGCCCGCATTGGGGGCGAAGAATTTGCTACCGTGTTCTACAGCATGCCTGCTGTCAACGCCGTTGCTGTGGCCGAACAGATTCGCTCCGCTATCGCCCAGCTGGAAATCAGACTTCCCGATGGCAACCTTAGCTTCACCATCAGCATCGGCGTTGCTGCCTGGATACCCACAGAACAGGACAGCAACCTGACCTACGCCAACGCCGCAGATGAGGCCCTGTATCGAGCAAAGGCGAGTGGCCGCAACCAGGTATGCCTACGGTGATCTCAGCAAAGACGCAATAGAGCCTAAAGCTTTAGGCCGTTCAACATATCCCGCAGCATTCCGTTCAATTCCTGGTGGGCCTGATGAGCATCCGGCAGGCTATTGAGGTTCATGGCCGCATTGACGATCAGGCCATAAATCATATTTACCACCAGCTCTCGCGAATAGGGCTTCATACGTCCGCTGTCCTGCAGGCGCGCCACGACCCGTTCGATATTACCCATGGTGTAATGGCAATCGATCGCACGCCAGGTATCCCATCCCAGTACGGTAATCACTTCCTGCAGTGCCATTGTGTGCTTGCCATGGCCAACGACATAATCCAGAAAGGCGCGACACTGGGCAAATGCGTAAGCCCAGTCGTCATCCTGCTGAGGGACAGCGGCAATGACCTCAGACACCTGCTTTGCCTGGCGCTCAAAACACGCGCTGAATACAGCACGCTTGTCCTTGAAGTGGTGATACACAGCCCCCTTGGTTACGTTCGCCTCCTTCGCAATCGCCTCAAGGGAAGTACCACTGAATCGCTGACGGCTAAAAAGCCGATGACCTGCTTCCAGAATAGCTTCGCGGGTTTCTTCTGCGTATGCCTGGCGTCTGGTCTGGGTTTCCATGATTAAAGCTCCATAAATTGCAGGCACACCTGCTTTCACATACCAAAGGTATGTTACATTCCAAAAGTATCAAAGCTACAGATTATCGCTCGAAAGCCAGGATTCCTATGGGATCAGGCGATAAAAATCCTGTACATCATTTGAAATTGGAGAAGGAGAGCCACTTATGGACAAGGACATCGCTGACAAACGCGGTGCGCAACACCTGCTGTGCGAGGATGGCTATCCGATCGAGGCAACTCTCTATCAAGCGGATGCTCCGCGTGGAACCATCATCATCGCGCCTGCCCTGGCAGCGACCCGGTCTTTCTATGCCGATTTCGCCCGGTTTCTGGCATCCCGGCATTTTGACTGCCTGACATTCGACTATCGCGGGACGGGCGACTCCCTCGCAAAAACAGAGCCCTACGCCATCGCCATCGAGGACTGGGGTAAGCAGGACATCGAGGCCGTCATCCGTTTCGCAAAAGAACGTAGACGAGACCTGCCAGAACACCATCCCATTCATTTGCTAGGCCACAGCATAGGCGGCCAATTGGTCGGCCTGGCCCCCTCTTCGCGCGATCTCAACCGCATTGTTCATGTAGCTGCCTCCGCACCCTACTGGCGCCGCTGGCCTTTCCCGCTGAACGCCAGAATGCTCGCGGTCTCTCGCGTGCTGATTCCCTGCTTTTCAGCGTTTCGGGATCAATTCCCGTCGCGCCGGCTGGGGCTGGGCGGCGTGGATATACCTGCCTCCGTTAGCAGAAAATGGGCCCGGTGGATGCGGAGCCCCGACTACCTGTTCGACCCCCGCTTCGGACTCGATCTGAGCGGCTATCAAGCGCTTGATCAGCCCCTGCTTTCCTGGAGCTTTAGTGACGATGACATGGCACCCGACGCCAACGTCGCCCATCTGTTGACCCATTTTCCAAACGCCCAGGTCACCCGCCGGCACCTGGACGTCTCTACTTTTCAACAGGGCGCAGTAAGGCACGCAGGTTTTTTCAAACCTCGTTTCGAGAAAACACTGTGGCAGGAGACGATTGAATGGCTAATGGGCGCGGAGGTAACTACCCAGGCTCAGCCACGGCACACACGGGAGCCGGAAACAGAATGAGACCTAGCATTCGAGCTGATCTGAACCCTAACCCAATTACTCCTCAGTGACGCACGTCGACCACAAGGCGAGGTGGACTGCTCAACTCGCGGACACGATATCGGTTCGGCGCCTGAACGCCGAGCACCCATGTCACCACGGCCTCAAAATCGCAGATCAGCTCCAGCTCGGACAGCACTGGCATATTCAGCATACGCTCACGTTCGCCAACCGTCGGCTCGCCCTCATCCGTGTGCGCTCTGGCCGGATAAAGTCGCACCTCAAGCCAACCATCGCCAGCCAACTGGGCGACCTTGCCAGATCCGCACTTGCGTACCGGTCGATCGATATACTCGGTGTGATAACCCGGAAGGCGCTTATCGAACTCGAAGACTGTACGGTCGAAACCATCGTGGGTTGCGGTGCGCACAGCGATAAGCCGTGCAGGGGGTGAGTCGGGCTGCGGCCGGTCGATGACGCCTGCCGTCCAAGTGTGCTCCTGGATACCCTGCCTCTCGTTACGGCCCTGGGTTGCCTCGCCTGGTTCAACCTCAGCAGCGCATCCCACCAAAGCGAGGCAGAGAAAGGCTGCGGCGATGTGGTGAAGAATGTTCATTCGTAACGCTCCAAAGCTGATAACACCGAGAGTAAGGTCTTGGCTTTTGCCAAGCGACCTTCAACCGAAAGGCAAAAGGCAAGACCCGACCCCAGCATTGCTCGACCCCAGCATTGCTTCAATCACTCTGACCCCATTGATTCCTGAAGCTTCCCGCACATTTGAAATGCAACAGCATAACGCTATCATCAAGACTACTCAGCCATGCAAGGCGATTCATTCCAGGGAGGAATCGTGAACTACCATCCGATCAGACTCATCTTTGCCACATTAGCAGTGGCGCTCATTGGCGGATGCGCCACTACCTCCGACGACTGGCACGGCGACTTTGTGCAAAGTATCAACGAGGACGGGAGTAACCCCTACATCAGGGACCCGGTCATGCAGGACCTGGAAAAGCGTATCCGCGACATCACCCGCGCCAAACCCCAGATCGAACCGCCCTTCAACAGTACTTTCGATCCCCGCGACCAGGCAATACTGAACAACTTTCAAAGTGAATACGATCACGCAACCCTGCTACGCGACATCGACCTTGCGCGCGCCGGATTCCCTGCAGCGGTGGCGGCGTACTACCCCACCATGGAAAACCAGACTGATTGCCGCATCACCGATCACAGTGCCCATTTCAGGAATCTGGATACCGAACCCACACGTTTCACCTGGCAATTTGTGCGCGGCAGCTGCGCCAATGGGGTGGCCCAGGGCATAGCCGAGGCAAAAGCGGCACAGTCAGGCGCGCGTTTTGTTGGCCGCTTTGAACAGGGGGTCATGACGGAAGGCATCTTCACCATGCTGCGTGAAAACGGCACACGGGTTGTCCAGATAGGCGGCATCCCCAGCGATGCCCGCCCCGCACGGCTGCTGAGTAGCCAATTGCATACCAACGGTTACCAGAATTACTACTACGGCGACTTCAATGACCAGGGCAAACCTGATGGCTTCAGTATGCGCCTGTCAAAGCACACACAAAGCATGGTCGTGCAATATGTAGGGCATTTTTCACAGGGTGAAATGAACGGGTTTGCCGCCAGACAAAAGCAGTTTGACTACAAAGGAGGTCGCTTCAACGCGGTGTGGATCGGTCATTATCAGAACGGCCTGCTCAACGGTGCAGGTGCCTGGACCAACGGCCTGGACAAACTGGTCGTCGGCCAATGGAAAGACGGCAAACAACACGGTATTGGTTTCGAGGAGTCGGTTTTCCACTTCGGCGATTACTCCCACGACTTTATGGCGGGCCGCTATGTGGAAGGAAAAAAACAGGGCTGGTTCAATGTGCGGACCAGAGGTCTGATTGGCGACGGCACCGAATACCGCGACCAGTACGACAACGGTCGCTGGGTGGCCGACGACCGGGAAAATATTGACATCGACTTCGGACAAATAACCGCGCTCGCCGCAGGTGCAGCCGTCATCGGCTCCGCCAATATAGACGGGGCTTCCAAAGCCGCTATTGGCGGCGCCTTCATGACAGATGTCATGACGGACGGCAGTACCGGCCAGATGCGTAGCTTGCAGGGCAGCTATGACGCCGAGCTGGAACGCAGCAGAGCCAAGGCAAACGCTAGCGCTAGCACCCCTGCCCCAGCAGCAAGCACCACCCCCCCAGCCTCATCAGGCGCTGCGACCAAAGGTGCCCCAACAAAACAACCACCAGACGGAACAGGCAACGCCCAGACCCAGCCCAAAACAACCACACAAATCTCTACACCGCCATCTCCTAAAGTTGATTTCGCATGTACTTTTTATTCTAAAGAGCAGTGTGATGAGTACATAATGGATGATAAAGGACAAATAGATGATATGAAAACACTGTGTTTCCAGTCATTTGGTAATGTAGAAGCATCATGTAGGCAGGAAGCTCCAAGTTGCTCCTATAGGACTTCTTGGGGTTTAAAGATTGCTTACGCCTACCATTCAGACAATTCTTACTTTAAACAGTCATGTATAGAGGGTGGAGGAGAGCTGCGTTAAGACAGCCATAAACAGGCATAATCAATGAAAAAATGACTGAGTAATTGGGTCAGATGAACGTTAATCGAAAATCTTTATCCGACCCCAATCTTTCCACAGATTGAAACGCCTAATGTCTTACCAGCCTCAACCGGTTCGGGCGTTCGATCAGAAGTAGCATCCTGATTTTGAGTGGCGGGATCAATATACGAGGTCTTGCCTTTTGCCAAACGGCCCATTTTACCAGGGAGGCAAAAGGCAAGACCTGACCCTAGCATTTCCTGAAATTCTCATCTGACCCTAATTACTCCGACCCCAATTACTCCCCGCCAGCATCCGCTGCCAATTACTCCCGAGTCAAGCTTGGTACTTGATTATCATCAATTACCCCTAAGTACATTGGTTGTTCGAAACCATAAAACTCCGGGCGCCACTCTATATCACCCTCTGCTGCGTTGTAGTGATACTCCGTGGTAGAGAAGACAATTTGGGCTTGATTATCTTTACAGATATTTTTTAACCTAGCAATAAATGCAGCAAAATCCTTGGTTTCAATGTCATGCTGCCGAGGAGTATCAAATATCAGGAATTCAATGGAGGAGCGCCCCATTGAAATGAATAATTCAAAGAAGGCAGCTCTGAGAGCAAGAACTGTTCGCAAAAGTGTACTACCACTAAATTGCGACAATTTTTCCGCTCCAAACAGAACATTAAAATCAGAGTCGACAGTAACATCCCTAGAAACGTTCTTTGTACTGAGAACATCAAGCCATGCAATAATCTTTTTACGATAAGAATTTCTGAATTCGAGAATTCTGATGTCGTTTGAGCCCGTACCGCCTTCAAAAGATGAGATATCGCCTTGAAGGCCCCTGCGCTTATTCAGTAGCTTAACGTAATTCTGTTTCTCAGATTCGATCCTTTCCACAACTTCTTTTTTACTTTGTCGGTCGATAATTGATCGCGTTAATGCACTAATTGCCGCTATCAAAGAAGATGTTTGGGAATCACTCCCTTCTTTCGTTAAATTCGATTCGAGCGAGGCAATTTCTCCATCTAGCTTTCTCAAGATAGATGTATATTCATCTACTCTGACTTCTTGAAACTTGGTGTTTCTATCTAAGTCTTTTATTTGATCGCGTAGATAAAGTAAATTTTTTCCGTAGGAATCTGAACTAGAAGTAAAAAGACCGCACCCTGGCGTAGCACAAATATCTTCAAAAGAACTAAAAAGTCGCCGAGACTCTTCGTTAAGAGATAAAGTGTTAATCTCGATCTCAATTTCGCGCTTTATCCTATTGAACCCTGATATCCGGCTTTGTAGGTCCTTTATCGAACCAGAGAGATTAAGCCGCTCATTCTGTTTTTCACGAATTAATCTTTGCAGGACATAATCTGCATCACTTGTCGCATCAAAACTATTACGAAGATCTTCCAACTCATCTCTAAGTTTTACCAACTCATCATCGAGCTCCGCAACGGAAACGTTATCAACATCGGTCTGCTCTTCGAGTTTTCGGATAAACTCCTCAGTATTGACGATTTGAATATTAACTAAGCCAAGGTCTTTTTTCTTTTCTATGAGAAAACGCTTGGCTTCGAATGAATGTTTCGGCGCTGCACCAATCCCCAACCTGATCATTTCGGCGTACTGATCTTTAATAAAATTACCTGGGGGCTTGTAAGCACTCGTGTAGCCAGCGTCTTGATCTATATAAAAAAGAGGCAAAAATGTCGATATATACGGAAGAGTGGGCTCGTTATTATTGGTTGTGAGTGCGAGCGGCGATAACCCAAGTCTCGAAAAAAGGTACTCGGAAATCTCTTTTTCGTTGTAGAATATACGCGTTTCTTTGGCACCTCGTTCCGACACTTCTATGTGAAACGTGTCAGAAAATGATCTCTCGAATGTGAAGAAATCCTCTTTATGCTCTACTGTGAGGCGTGCTGACGAACATTTCGCCATTATATCGTCCCTGTATCTAACAGGGTAACCAAGAGCGAAGGCGATAGAATGAATGACCGGCGTTTTCCCTGCACCGTTAGGCCCATATAGCTGGGTAATATCATTAGCAAACACGAGGTCCTTTGAACCCCAACCATCCTTTCCTGAAGGATGAATTTTTAGCTCAACAAGTTTCATTCCAAATCCATCGCAATTTGTTTTTCTGTTTGCAAATCATAATAGTTTCGCTCAATTACTTGGAGCGTATAACCGAGGTCTGATTGGATATCTATTGCTTTTGATACGACCTTTTTGCCAAACTCAGTAACTTTGATACGGGAATCATGGCGGTCAACCTCAACAAGGCTTACTGTCTCTAGAAATGTTAGCGCCTTGACTGTCCGCATTCTAAGGTTGGCCGACCACCCCAAGTGCTGGGATGAGCCTTTAAAACCTGAAAACGTTCGCTCAAAACACTCACCTATCAACTGACCTATTTCGTCTGACTTCGGCTTACGGCGAGTTTTGGACAACAAGAGAATAGTCATTGCTAGCAAAGGTAGATGGAAAAGCGCCTCATTACTAAGCCGATGATTTGCTGATCCGTCGAATTGAACTAGAGGCAAAACAATTTCTTTTTCAGATACTTCTTGAAAGAATTCTTCATAATTCATCACGCGTTTCCTCTAACCAAAAATGAGAAAACAGCGCCGAGAAGAAGTTCACGATCAAGAGTGGCAGACAAGTCTTCGTCATGCAAAGCTGACAATACCTTATCAATTCGACTTCGAAGTATTTTCAGATCTTCTCCAGATCTAACCCATTCTGCAGCATTTTTCTCTATTTCTTCTAGAATGAAATTCAGATCAAACTCTGGAATAGTATGGCGCTTATCTCTAAACCATATATCCCAACGGACCTTACAGTCAGATACAAACTCTATCATTCGTTCTGACGCACCTGCCTTACTCATCAACCTGTGAATAATCGAAGCATTCTTTATTGCTTGTGAGTCGCCACCATCTCTTAAGCTATGATATGCCGCTTTGGAGATACTCAAAATATCTAGCACTTCGCCAAGACTAACTCCGGCTATATCATCGAGGTCCGCTTCTCCGATTTCCTCCAATAGCTTTCCAAACGACTTCCGTTCTACTAGAGCTATAAGGCTGTTAAGGATTTCCTCACATTCTGAACGCTGTAAATCTATTTCACTGTATTGATAAATTATCTCTCTAGCCTCAGAGAAGAATTTATCATCGTGTGGATTCAAATAGGAAATATTAGATTTAAGCTGAAGCTTTTTAATGCGATCTATGACATCTTGGTCTTCTATTGGCGCCTCTGGGCTTAACGCGTCATTAAAGTTTTCAAGCAATAATTTATAATAGCTGTTATCGCTATCGCTATCTATTGCATCACACAGCCCCTCTAAATCGTCGTTCAGATGAACATTTGTGAGAAAAACGACTTTTCCACAGGAGTTCTCAAATCTGATAGTGTGAATAAGGAGCTTCCCAACGAAGCTATCAGTAATCTTGGCTGGCTCACAAGTCTTAGCACCCTTCCTTATCCCTAAAACGTCATTTACAGACCATTGGTAATTTAACTTACCCTTAGTCTTTACCTGGAAGAAATTATAAAAATAGTTACCGGCGACATTTAATCGTGACACGAAATCGTCTTGGTAATCACAATAGACCCGGTCTAGCGTTTCATCCTCCAACAAAGACAAGCATTCGAAAGCCGCTCCGCGAAACTGAGCCTGATAACGGGCAATGGTTTCCCTTCCAACGTTCTCGCGTGGCTCGACTTCATGAAGCTTTGGACCAACCCCATTTTCTTCTGCCACACTCATCGTCCTTCAGGAATTATTCTTCGCATAATTATAGTCACTCGCCCGCTCCTTTATTTGATTCTTGAGGTATCCATTGCGACCAACGTATACCGCAAAGCTTTGCGGCAATTTTTTAGCCTCGGAGCGGTGAAGAACTCGCCCGACACCAGCGCCCTATTAGCCTAAATTCGGGATAAGTCCATAACAGCAGAAAAACGACAAAGCTTTGCCCTCTCGTTGGGAGCGCAAATAAGGCTCGGTGCTGCGCGGTAAACACAAGAATTTGGATACATCATGATCATGACCCCTCTCCCTGGTCCCCAAACGCAACGCGCCGTCTCCATTGCAGAGCCCAAATGGGTCTGGCATCCATGCCTGCTGTTCAAACCATACTGCTCCGGTTTATTGCAGATTGCCAGTACCGGAAAGTAAGGAGCGTGGCGCTCGACCAAAGAGATTGAGCGCCAGAGTATTCAGCTACGCAGCGCGTACATCGCCTGCTCGCTGATCGCGTGATAGGCCCAAACCTTCTCCCGGAAGGCTTCCATCGAGTCCCATACCTGACGATTCAACGCGTCGGCGTTGGCGGTTTCTTCCAGCACTTCCATGGACAGCTCACGCAGGCGCGCAAGTACTTCATCTGGAAGCCTGCGCAGTTCTACCTTGTGGTCGTTGACCAGAGTATCCAGGGCCTCGGCGTTACGGCGGGTGTATTCGTCGAGCATGAACTGGTTGGTGGCCCGGGCCGCATCGCGAACGATCTCTTGCAGATCGGCGGGTAACTGGGCGAAAGCGGCCTGGTTGATGCTCAGCTCCAGTACCGCGCAGGGCTCCTGCCAGCCGGGGTAGTAGTAGTACTTGGCTGCCTGGTGCAGACCGAATGCCAGGTCGTTGTAGGGGCTGACCCAGTCGGTGGCGTCGATGACGTTGTTCTGCAGGGCGCTGAAAATTTCGCTGCCGGGCAGGTTGACCGTTGTGGCGCCGGCACGGGCGAGTACTTCGCCGCCGAAGCCGGGCATGCGGATCTTCAGGCCGCGCAGATCTTCCAGGCTGTTGATTTCCTTGTTGAACCAGCCGGCCATCTGCACGCCGGTGTTGCCGCAGGGCAGCGGCAGGATGCCTGCGGATTCATAGGCTTGCTGCCATAGCTCCAGTCCGCCGCCTTCATACAACCAGGCGTTCATTTCCTGGGCGTTCATGCCGAAGGGTACGGCGGTGAAGAAGGGGGCGGCAGCGCTCTTGCCCTTCCAGTAGTAGGCGGCGCTGTGGCCCAGTTCCGCGGTGCCGCTGGAGACCGCGTCGAATACTTCCAGCGCGGGGACCAGCTCACCGGCGGCGAATACCTGCACGGTCAGGCGGCCATTGGACATGGCGTTGACCGTTTCGGCGAAGCGCTCGGCGGTGGTGCCCAGACCGGGGAAGTTCTTGGGCCAGGAGGTGACCATCTTCCACTTGAAGCGCTGCTCCGGCTGAGCCGGGCCGTTGCTGGTGGTGGCGGTCTGGTCCGAGCAGGCGCTGAGGGCAACGGCGCCCAGGCCGAGACCGGCGGCGGTGAGGAGTTGGCGGCGTTTCATTTTTTCAGGTTCTCTTTTTGTTGGCGGCTGCTATTGGTGTTGGGTTGAGACCGCTTGGATTCCCGCCTTCGCGGGAATGACGGTGTAGAGAGCGGGAATGGCGCGAGGGGCGCGGGTCCGCTTGAGGCTTGCGGCTTGCGGCTTGCGGCTTGCAGCTTGCCGCTGCGAGCCCGCGAGCCCCGCGAGCCTAGAGCGCCTGCAGCTTGGCATAGGCGACCATCAGCCATTTGCTGCCTTCGTCGTCGAAATTCACCTGTATGCGCGCCTGGGCGCCCTGCCCTTCGTAGTTCAGTACCACACCTTCGCCGAACAGCGAATGCATGACCCGCTGGCCGAGGGCAAAGCCGGTATCTTCGGTGGCCTCGGCGGCGAACAGGCCGGTTTTGGCCGGGCCGAAGGGGCGGCTGACCTGGCTGCCCAGGCGTACTTCCCGGATCAGCTCGCCGGGGATCTCGCGTACAAAGCGTGATACCCGGTTGAAGGTCTCGCTGCCATAGAGTCGGCGGGTCTCGGCCCAGGTGATGACCAGTTGCTGCATGGCGCGGGTAATGCCCACATAGGCCAGGCGGCGCTCTTCTTCCAGCCGGCCGGGCTCCTCGAGGCTCATCTTGTGCGGGAACAGGCCCTCTTCCACGCCGGCGAGGAACACCAGCGGGAACTCCAGGCCCTTGGCGCTGTGCAGGGTCATCAGCTGCACGCTGTCTTCAAAGCGATCAGCCTGGGTTTCACCGGCTTCGAGCGAGGCGTGGGCGAGGAAGGCCAGCAGGGTATCCCCTTCGGCCTCCTCGTCTGCCTGGTCATGCTCGAAGGCACGGGCGGCGGAGACCAGTTCTTCCAGGTTCTCTACCCGGGCCTGGGCCTTTTCGCCCTTCTCGTTCTCGTGAAAGCGCAGCAGACCGCTCTGTTCGATCACCTGCTGAGCCATGCTGTATAGAGGTACACCCTCGACCCGCACGGTAATCTCTTCGATCAACTCGCAGAACGCCTGCACCGCATTGGCGGCGCGACCGGGCAGGCCCTTGTTGTCGAGCAGATCACAGGCGGCCTGCCACATGGACACATCCTGCTGGCGGGCATGTTGGCGCAGGGTTTCAATCGTCTTGTCGCCGATGCCGCGGGTCGGCAGGTTGATGATGCGCTCCAGGGCGCCGTCATCACCGCGGTTCGCCACCAGGCGCATATAGGCCATGGCGTTCTTGATTTCGGCCCGCTCGAAGAAGCGCTGGCCACCGTAGATGCGATACGGCACGCCGGCGCGCAGCAGGGCTTCTTCCAGTACGCGGGACTGGGCGTTGGAGCGGTAGAGGATGGCGATCTCGCTGCGCGACATACCAGCGGTCACGGCCTGGTCGATGCGCTCGACGATAAAGCGCGCTTCGTCCTGCTCGTTGAAGCCGGCGTACAGGTCGATCGGTTCGCCTTCACTGTCTTCGGTCCACAGTTCCTTGCCCATGCGCCCGGCGTTCTGTTCGATCAGGGCGTTGGCGGCCTTGAGAATAGTGGCCGTAGAGCGGTAGTTCTGTTCCAGACGGATCAGTTCGGCGGCGGGGTAGTCGCGCTGGAACTGGTGGATGTTCTCGATCTTGGCGCCGCGCCAGCCGTAGATCGACTGGTCGTCGTCGCCTACTACCATCAGGCTTGGGGTCTTGCCGGCGATCAGGCGCAGCCAGGCGTACTGCACGGCGTTGGTGTCCTGAAACTCGTCCACCAGCATGTGACGGAAGCGTGCCTGATACTGCTCGCGCAGGGAGTCGTTGTCGCGCCACAGCTCCAGCGAACGCAGCAGCAACTCGGCAAAGTCGACCACGCCGGCGCGCGCGCAGGCCTGCTCGTAGCCCTGGTAGATCCGTAGCATGGTGGTCAGAAACAGGTCGCCGGCCGGCTGGATATTTTGCGGGCGCAGGCCTTCGTCCTTCTGGCCGTTGATCCACCACTGGGCCTGGCGTGGCGCCCACTGGTTCTCATCCAGGCCGAGCTCGCGGATCACCCGCTTGACCAGACGCATCTGGTCGTCGCTGTCGAGAATCTGGAATTGTTCGGCCAGGCCGGCCTCGCGCCAGTGCGCGCGCAGCAGGCGGTGGGCCAGACCGTGGAAGGTCCCGACCCACATGCCCTGCGGCGAGATGCCGAGCAACTGCTCGATGCGATGACGCATCTCGTGGGCCGCCTTGTTGGTAAAGGTGACCGAGAGAATGCTCCAGGGTGAGGCCTTTTCCACCTCGACCAGCCAGGCGATACGGTGGACCAGAACCCGGGTTTTGCCGGAGCCGGCACCGGCCAGCACCAGTTGCTGGCCAGGCTTGGCCGTGACCGCCTGACGCTGGGCGTCATTGAGAGAATTGAGCAGATGTGAAATATCCATCGCGGCATTCTACCAGCCCGCGCAGGGAAGCCGGAAGAAATGGCTACAATGTGCAGTCCAGACAGGTTGTTTTGAATTTATAGGGCCCTTTGGGGCTGTGCCGCGCCGGAGTGGTGGTGTAAGGTTGCAATCGGTCCAAATATAACAAGAGCCATCGAGACCCAAGGAAATCACGTCACAATGACGTTCGCACCAAACCCACAATCTGCCGTCTCCCGCCAACAACTGCGTCTGCGCTCGCTGGACATGCTGTTTTCGTTTGCGCGTATCCCGCAGTGGCTGATCATGCTCAATGCCGTAGCGATGATCCCGCTGCTGTGGCCGCATGCCAGCGCCGGGCAGTTGCTGGGTTGGGCTGGAGTGGTGGCGGTACTGACTTTAGCGCGCATCCTGCTCGTGGGTCGCTATCAGGCTGCACCGGAACGCGACCGGGTCCGCCTGCGCTGGCCGGCGATGCTTTACCTGGGCAACCTGGCTGCCGGTCTGTGTATCTTCTGGCTGCACATCGTGCTGGTGCCCACCGATGACTTCATGCTGCAGGCGCCCCCCTACGCACTGACCGCCGGCATTTCGCTGTGCGTGTCGATCATCTATGCGTACCGGTTTATTGCCTTCCTGTTCTTTTCCGTGCCGGCCTGGTTGCTACCCAGCCTCTATCTGCTGTTTCAGGGCGACGCCTCCAGTCCCTACTGGGGCTTTATGGGCAGTATTCTGTTTTTCTGCCTGCTCATGGGCGCTGCCTTCATCAACCGCTCCATCGTGCTCTCGCTGCAGGCCAGCCTGGAGAACGAACTGCTGGTCAACCGGCTGGAAGACGCACGGCGCCAGGCAGAAGATCTGAATTATCAATTGACCCAGGAAATCCAGCAGCGGCGGCAGGCCGAGCAGGGTCTGCGTGACAGTCACGTAGTGCTGGAAGAGCGCGTGGCGATGCGCACCGCGGAGCTGGAGCAGGCCAGCGCGGCGCTCAAGTCGAGCGAAGCACAGCTGACCCTGGCAATGGATGCCAGCCAACTGGGCTTGTGGGACTGGAATCTGCAAACCGACGAGGTGGTGCATTCCCACCTGGAAGAGATCTTTGGCCTGCCCCGCGACGCGGTAACCTCGATGCGCAAGCATCTGTCGCCGCGGGTGCACGCGGACGATGCCGACATGGTGCGCTCGACGCTGATCAGCCACATGCAGGGGCGTACCGGATCCTACCGGATCGAATACCGGGTCAGGCACGCCAACGGCCGCTGGATTTGGGTAGAAGATAGCGGCAAGGCGGTCGAGCGCGACGATCAGGGCCGCGTACTGCGCATGATCGGTACCCGGCGGGATGTCAGCGCGCGCAAGTTGCAGGACGAGCAGGCACAGCTGGCCGCTACGGTATTCGAGGCGACCGCCGAGGGCATCTTTATCCTCGATCCGGAACTGCGCATCCTGACGGTGAACAATGCCTTCAGTGCCATCACCGGGTTCGCCGCCGAGGATGTAGTCGGTCTGCCGATTGCCGACACCAACAAGACCACCAAGAACCAGCTGAGCTTCAAGGAGCTGCGCGACATCCTGCAGAACAATGACCGCTGGGAAGGCGAGCGCATCAGTCAGCGCCGCAGCGGCGAGCTCTACCCCCAGTGGCTGCAGGTGACAGTGGTACGTAGCGCCAACGGCAGCATTACCCACTATGTGGGCTTCTTCGCCGACCTGAGCGTGCGTCGCCAGACCGAGGAACAACTGCAATACCTGAGCAGCCATGACAGCCTGACCGAACTGGCCAACCGCAGCATGTTTACCCAGCGCCTGCAGGATTCCACCGCGCGCGCCCGGCAGCAGAGCCAGAAGTTGGCGCTGATGCACGTGGACCTTGACCGCTTCAAGCACATCAACGATACCCTGGGCCACTCCGTTGCCGATGAGCTGCTGCGCCAGGTTGCCCTGCGGCTGCGGGAGATCACCCCGGAACACGACATGCTGGCGCGGCTCTCGGCTGATGAATTCGTCATCATCGTTGAGCAGGACACCGCCCGTGAGCGGCTCGAGCACCGTGCTGGCTTGATTCTGGATTTCCTGCGGCTACCGCTGACGATCGGCGAGCATGAACTGGTGATCACTGCCTCGATCGGCATCAGCGAGTTCCCCCATTCGGCGCGTGACAGCCTGGTGCTGATCACTCAGGCCAACCAGGCCATGCAACACGCCAAGCATCTGGGCGGTAACAGCTTCCAGTTCTTCACTGAGCAGTTACCGAGCTACAGCCTGGAACGGCTCCAGCTGGAAAATCAGTTGCGTAAGGCCCTGGACGAGGACCAACTGGTGGTCCATTACCAGCCCAAACTGCACCTGGCCAGTGACCGCATTCAGGGGGCGGAGGCGCTGGTGCGCTGGCAGCATCCCGAGAAAGGCATGCTGCTGCCCGGCTCCTTTATCGAGATCGCCGAAGAGACCGGCATGATCGTCGCCCTGGGCGAAGCCGTGCTGACCAAGGCCTGTGTGCAGGCGAGTGAGTGGTACCACCGCGGCCCGGCGCCGATCTGTGTGGCGGTGAATCTGTCAGTGCAGCAGCTGCGCCAGTCTAATTTTGCTGCTCGGGTGGAGCGAATCCTGCTCGACACCCAATTACCGGCGAGCATGCTGGAATTCGAGCTGACCGAAAGCATGTTGCTTGAGCACGTCGATGCCGTGTCGGCGAACATTGCGCAGTTGCAGCGTATGGGCATCCGCCTGGCCATCGATGACTTCGGTACCGGCTATTCCTCCCTGGCCTACCTCAAGCGGTTCCCGATATCGACCCTGAAGATCGACCGGGCATTCATCGGCGAACTGGGTGAGACCACCCCCGGCGAGCGCAACCAGGACGCGGCGATCATCCGCGCGATCATTGCCATGGCGCATAGTCTGGATCTGGTGGTGGTGGCAGAGGGTGTCGAGCATGATGGCCAGCTGGAGTTTCTCAAGGAGAATCTCTGTGATGAGGTCCAGGGTTATCTGATCAGCCGCCCGGTAGCGGCGGCCGAGTTCACCGCGCTGCTGACCGAAAGCGCCGCGGTCTGACAGCAGCGGCGCGGCGCCCTAGCGTTGATCCAGCCAGCGGTGGCCAAGCCTGTCGAGCAGGCTGTCCGCCGCTACCGGTCCCCAGCTTCCTGCCGCGTAGCGCTTGGGTGAGCGATAGCAGTCGTCCCAGCCCTGAATAATCGGATCTACCCAGCGCCACGCCGCTTCGATCTCATCGCGGCGCATGAACAGGGTGGCATCGCCGCCGATCACATCCAGCAATAGCCGCTCGTAGGCATCCCAGCGGCGCTTGTTGAAGGCCTCGGCAAAGTTCAGATCCAGATCCACGTCCTGCAGACTCATGCCCCGGCCGGGACTCTTGGCCATCAGCGACAACCGGATACTCTCGTCCGGCTGCAGACGAATCACCAGACGGTTATGCGCCGGCGCATCACTGCCCTGCCCGAACAAGCGGTAGGGCACCGGTTTGAACTGGATGACGATCTCCGACTTGCGTTGCGCCAGGCTCTTGCCGGTGCGCAGGTAGAACGGTACGCCGCCCCAGCGCCAGCTATCCACTTCGACCTTGAGCGCAACGAAGGTCTCGGTATTGCTGTCGTGGTCCACGCTCTTTTCGAAGTAATAGGCCGGCAGCTTTTCACCTGCGCGGATCCCGCGCGAATACTGCCCACGCACCGTCCGGTCCTGCACGTCCAGCCCGCTGATGGGCCGTAGCGCTTCGAGAATCTTGAGTTTTTCGTTGCGCACCGCTTCCGGCTCAAAATGCACCGGCGCTTCCATGGCTACCAGGCAGAGCAATTGCAGCAGGTGGTTCTGCACCATGTCGCGCATGGCCCCGGCGTTATCGTAGTAGGCACCCCGGTTCTCGACGCCGACGGTCTCCAGCACACTGATCTGCACGTGGTCTATGTGCGCGTTGCGCCATAGCGGCTCGAACAGCGCATTGCCGAAGCGCAGCGCGAGCAGGTTCTGCACGGTTTCCTTGCCCAGGTAGTGATCAATCCGAAATACCCTGGACTCGTCGAACACCTGACCGATGCCGTCGTTGATCTGTTTGGCGGTCTCCAGGCTCTGGCCCAGGGGCTTTTCCAGCACTATGCGTGCCCGCCCATCGGCCAGGCCGACCGATGCCAGATGCTGCGCGGTAGCGGCAAACAGATCGGGGAAGGTCGCCAGGTAGAAGACCCGGATGCGCTCCGGCCGCGCTGCCAGTGCCTTGGCCAGGCGGGGGAATTCCACTCGCTGGGCAACATCCAGCGTCATGTAGTCCAGCCGGTTGGCAAAGCCGGCCCAGGTGGTCTGATCGAAGTCGCCCGGCGCTACATATTGGCCCATGTGCCGCTGGACCAGATGCCGGTAGCCGTCCTGGTCGTGCCGTGCGCGGGCTACCGCCAGAACGCGACTGTCGGGATGCAAATGCCGATCGCGGTGCAGGTAGTACAACGCCGGCAAGAGTTTGCGCAGGGCCAGATCGCCGGTCCCGCCAAATACCACGATGTCACAAGGCTCACTGGGTTGCACCGGCACGCTGGGTTCTCCCGGATGGAGGCAGGGGGAAAGGATTTGTAGTATAACTACAAGACTTCCTGACCAATTGATCCCAGCCTACCACGAAGCCAACGCATGAAGCCCACATGAACCTGCTCCAGCACATTGCCGCCAGCCGCCCGCAGCTGCGCAAATCCGAACTCAAGGTGGCCGATCATGTACTCGCCCATGCGGCTGACGTGATGCATTCATCGATGGCGGATCTGGCCCGGGAAGTGGGCATCAGCGAGCCCACCATCGTGCGCTTCTGCCGCGCCATCGGCTGCACCGGCTTCCAGGATCTGAAACTGCGCCTGGCCCAGAGTCTGGCTGCGGGCGCCAGCTTCGGGCAGTTCTCCATCAGCGAGGACGACAGCGTGGGCCAGCTGTCCCACAAGATCTTCGACACCACCCTGGCGACGCTGATGGATGTGCGTGAGCGCCTGGATCCGGTCAGGCTGGAACGGGCCATCGATGCATTGAGCAACGCGCGGCGGGTGGAATTCTATGGCTTCGGCGCCTCGGGTGCGGTGGCCAGTGACGCCCAGCACAAGTTCTTCCGTCTGCAGGTCTCGACCGCGGCCTATTCCGATCCGCACATGCAGGCCATGTCGGCCGTGACCCTGGGGCCGCAGGATGTGGCGGTGACCATTTCCCAGACCGGACGCACCAAGGACCTGCTGCACTCCGCAGCCCTGGTCGGCGAAACCGGTGCGACACTGATCAGCCTGTGCCCCAGTCAGACCCCACTGGCCGAGCTGGCGCACATCCACATCCCCATCGATGTCACCGAAGACACCGACATCTATACGCCGCTGTCATCACGCATCGCCCACCTGGTGGTCATCGATGTGCTGGCCATGGGTATGGCCATGCGCCGCGGACCGGCCCTGGTCAATCATTTGAAAAACGTCAAACGCAGCCTGCGCGGGCTGCGCCTGACGCACAAGGCCGGCCCGCGTACACCTGACGCTAGCGAATAGCGGGGCCGCAGAGCCGTCAGGCGCTTCAGATCACCCCGCAGGCTACCCGGGCGCCACCGCCGCCCAGCGGCTTGGGCTCATCGGAGTAGTTGTCGCCCTGGGCATGGATCATCAGCGCATGCCCGGCAATCTCCTCGATGCGCTTTATCCGGGGCGCCAATACCGGTACCTCGGCCTTGCCTGCGTCATTCACATAGAGCACGGGCAGATCACCCAGATGACCCTCCTCGTAGGGCCCCAGGTGCTCGCCCGCATCCGCCGGATCGAAATGCCCACCGGCAGCCGCAGCGGCTGTCATGCTGCCGTCCTTCATCGCCGGCTCGCAGCTGCCGTGCTGGTGCACGTGAAAACCATGAAAGCCGCTATCGAGCTTCTGCAGGTCAGGCTCGAACAGCAGGCCGTGGGCGGTTTCGCTCACCGTGACCTGGCCGACGGCCTGGCCGGTGCCGTCGGAGTCGACCAGGTGCATGGTGACCTGGGTGTCTGCTGCATGGGCCTGCGCTACGGCCAGGGTGCCGGCCAGCGCCAGCCAATGGATGCTTTTCATGGTGTCTCCTTTGAATCGGGAACGACAGTCTGTCCAGAGCCGTTAATACGGTCTGTGTTCACTCGGTTGGACCGGAGCGGCGCCCCTGCGTTCCCGCGATCGCAGGGGTGCCTTCGTGGGAACGTCTTGCGGTTGTCACAATCAGAGACTGGACAAGAGTGGCATATCAGTGAATTCTGCCAGGCTCGGGCAATGACCCCCGCCTCGTGACAACAAGGTTGATTGAACAGATGACGCGCATTTTGATTGTGGAAGACGAGCCGGTTATTTCAATGCTGCTGGAGGAGATGCTGACAGACCACGGCTTCCAGGTCGTCGCCGTGGCCTCCACTCTGGACGAGGCATGCGCCCTGGCTACGTCCCTGGAGCTGCACGGCGCCTTGCTGGATGTCAGCCTGGGCGAGGACGAGGTATTTCCGGTCGCCCGCACCCTCGACGAGCGCGGTGTGCCGTTCGCCTTCACCACCGGTTACGGCTCTGTCGGACTGCCGGCCGAATGGGAGAACCGCCCGGTATTCAACAAGCCCTACAACATCCAGCTGCTCGCCGAAACACTGGCCGAGATGACCGGGCATCAGCACTGAGAGCCAGCCCGACCTGGCCGGTCACTGCCGGTCGAGCTGAAGCCGCACCACGGCGTCGAGCAGCGCCTCGTAGGACACGGGCTTGCCCAGATGCAGATCGAAACCGGCCTCCTGGGCCCGCTCGGCATCGCTGGCATTACCGAAACCGGTCAGCGCAATGGCAGGGACCTGCCCCAGCTCGGGCAGCTCGCGCAATGCGCGTATCAGATCGTAGCCGGTCATCTGCGGCATGCCGATATCGGAGATGATCAGATCGAACCCTTGCTGCCTGGCCGTTTCCAACGCCTCCAGCGGGTTGATGAAACTCGACACCGCCGCTTCTTCCGTCTCCAGCAACAACTGCATGACCTCCACCACTTCCGGCGAGTCGTCGACCAGCAGCACGCGTAATCCCTGCATGCGGCCATCCTCGGACTCGACCTGGCTGTGCGCTGCCGTGTTGTCCCGAGCGACCAGCAGGGGCAACCAGGCGCTGAAGGTACTGCCCTTGCCTTCCCCCGCGGAATACACTTCTACCCGGCCGCCGTGGGCTTCGGTCAACTGACGCACCAGCGACAGGCCGATCCCCAGTCCGTCGCGATGAGGGCGTGCCTGCGGCGACTGCACCTGGCCGAAAAGATCAAACACGCTGTCCAGATGCTCCGGGGCTATCCCCTGCCCCTCGTCCACCACCTGCAGCCTGGCAAAGTCGCCGTCGCGCCCGACATGGATCCTGATACCAGCCTCTGGCGGGGTGAACTTCAGCGCATTGTTGAGCAGATTCCAGACGATCTGCTCTACCCGCACCGGGTCTGCATCGATAGTCAGGGATTCGCCCGCACCGATATCGGTTTCCAGTGCGATTGCCCTGCTCCGCTCATCGGCCTTTATCACGCCGACGATATCGCCAAGCAGCCTCTCCAGGTCCACGTCGGTGCGCTGCAGCTTCAGCTTGCCCGTGCGCACTCGTGAGACGTCAAGCAGGTCGTCGATGATCTGCGCCTGACTGGTGACCGCCTCATGGATGGTGGTCACGGCCCTGGAGGCAACGGGGTTGTCCTTGGTCAGCTTCAGGCGATCCAGCAGTTTGGCATTGAGCTGAATCAGGTTCAGCGGATGCTTGAGCTCATGGGACATGACCGCAAAGAACTCATCCCTGAGCTGCATGGTATTCTGCGTCTCGGTCAGTTCACGCTCCCGCGCGACCTGTTGCTCCTGCCGCGCGGTCAGATCGCGGGCGATTTTCACGTAGCCCCGAAAGCCGTCGTGATCCACCTGATTGACCACGCCGCTGCAGTAGAAACGGGTACCGTCCTTGCGCATGTGCCAGCGTTCATCCTCGGCCCGACCGCTTTCGCGGGCGCGGCGCAACTCGGCTTCCGGCACCCCGGCGCTGCGATCCTCGGGTACGAAGATCAGGCTGCCAGGCTGGCCTATCGCCTCCTGCTTTGTGTAGCCGAAGATCAGCTCTGCGCCCTGGTTCCAACTGCTGATCACGCCATCAACATCCTGGACGATGATCGCGTAATCCTGCGTGTTCTCGGCCACCAGGCGCATGCGTTCCTCGCCCAGGCGCAGCTCTTGCTCGGCGGCGCGGCGTTCGGTGATATCAATAAAGGTCAGTACCGCACCTTCGATGTGGTCCTCGCTGGTACGGTAAGGCAGCAAGCGTGCGATGTACCAACGGTTGTCGTGGCTGCGCACCTCGCGCTCGATCAGGCTCAGGGTTTCAAATACGCGCGCCGCATCCACGGCGAGGCCGTCGTAGTCCAGGCGATGGGTAATATCCAGCAGCGGTCGCCCCGAATCGACCGGCAGCATGCTGAAGATCTCCGTGGCCCGAGGGGTGAACCATTTGATTCGCATGCCGCGGTCGACAAAGATCGTGGCAATATCGGTAGAGGTGATCAGGTTTTGCAGGTCGTCATTGATCTTGCTGGTTTCCTCGACCTTGACCTTCAGCTCGTAGTTGACGGTGGTCAGCTCCTCGTTCGATGCCTTGAGCTCCTCGTTCGAGGTACCCGACTGCTCGAGGGTATTCTGCAACTGCAGCTTGGTCCGCTGCAGCTCTTCCTCCAGCTGGGCCAGGACGCTGTCCTTGGCTTCATCACGGGGGAGGTCCGGATCTCCGCTCATGGTGTCCTCGACCTCGTCAAACAGCACCAGAATGAATTCCTTGCCCTCGGGTCCGTTCTTGAACGGGCGGGCCACCATGTTCACATAGAAGGCCCGCTCACCACGCATGATCTTGACGCGCCGCGCCTCGATGCTCTTGCCGCTCTGGCTGGCCTGAAACAGCGCAGTACGCAGCTCCAGACGCAACTCGGGGCGAACCAGCGAAAGCAGATTGTGCGACGGCTCTCCGCCCACATAACGCAGGAAATGGCCCGCACGGTCGGACATGTGCACAATTTCGGCATCAGGGGTGACAATCAGGCTCGGTGGCGCGTACTGCTCCAGTACCCGTTGATGGATCTCGGCAAACGACTGCTTGCGCGAGGCGCTTTCGCGCGAAGGCTGCGGCGCAGATGGCTCACGTCCATTCGGAGGCAATATCGGAATCTGGCGCCCGGCCACCGGCCCGGAGACGGCACGAAAAATACGGTTCTTCTTGTCGACCGGTTCAAACAGCTCGGTACAGACATCCGCCGACTCCGAGTTGCCCAGAAACAGAAACCCACCCGGCCGCAGCGCGAAATGAAACATCTCGAGAATCTTGCGCTGGGCTTCGCGATCCAGATAAATCAGCAGGTTGCGGCAGCAGATCAGATCCAACTGGGAAAAAGGCGGATCGCGCAGCAGGCTATGCTGGGCAAACAGTATTTTCTCCCGAATCTCCTTCTTCACCTTGTAGTGCCGCTGTTCCTTGGTGAAATACTGGCGCAAACGGGGCGGCGGCACATCGGTAACGATGGCTTCGGAATAGACACCTGCGCGGCCTACGGCAATCGCTCGCTCGTCGATATCGGTGGCAAACACCTGCAGATTCCGGCCATCATTGAGCAGTTGCAGTTGTTCCTGGAACAGCATGGCCAGGGAATAGGCCTCCTCACCGGTGGAGGTCCCGGCCGACCACACGCGCAGTTCATGCCGCCGCTCGGACAGGTTTTCGGGCCCGACGATCCGGGGAATGATGTCGCGCTCCAGGGCTTCAAACGACTCGCGATCACGGAAAAAATTGGTCACCCCGATCAGCATGTCATCGAGCAGAGCCTTGGTTTCGTCCGGTTGCTCCTTGAGCAGTTTGAGATAGGAAGTCAGATCTGCCTGGGTGCGTACCTGCATCCGCCGCTCGATCCGGCGCAACACCGTGGCCCGCTTGTAGTGCTTGAAATTATGCCCGGTGCGCGTCAGCAGCTGACCCAGAATATCCCGCAGGGCGTCCTCGGCGGCTTTGGCTTCCTCTTCATTGGCATTGCGCCGCGCTTCCAGCGCCGACTGCTCCGTGGTCGGCATGTGGATATTGCGCGCATTGCGCCAGAGTTCGATCAGCTTGTGCGGAATTTCCACCACCGGCAGGACCAGGTCGACCATACCCGTGGCAATCGCATTGAGCGGCATGTCCGGGTATTCGGCATCGTCTGGCGACTGGGCAATGGTCACCCCGCCCTGCTCCTTGATGCGGGCCACCCCAGCGGCGCCGTCGGCGCCGGTGCCTGACAGCACCAGACAGAACGCCCGAGCCTTGTGCACTTCCGCCAGATCGCGGAAAAACAAATCAATCGCCACCGGTGTCTTGCGTGAGGAATCCCTTGCACTGACGCTCAGGTGATCGTCGTTCATCGAGAGGAACTGGCCCGGCGAAATGACGTACACCTGATTCTTGCGGATGGGCACCGACTTGTTGACCTGCATCACCGGCATGCGGGTGGCGCGCTGGAGGATGCTTGCAGCATCGCTCTCATGCTTGGCTGACAGGTGCAGAATGATGACGAAGGCCATGCCGTTGTCGTGGGGCATGTTCTCGAAGAAGCGCAGCAACGCTGCCATGCCCCCGGCGGAAGCGCCGATGCCCACCACCGGAAAATCCAGGGAACTGGTTTGCAGATTATTCTTGCTCTGCGGCACACCTGCCGAGTTATCTTTTGGGTGCTGCGGCGATTGACTCATTGATTCCTCATGGACCTGCTGTGCACGCCGACCTTCGGCCCAGCTGACATTCACTTCGCACGCAAAAAGCTCGGAAACATACCCAGTGCAAAGGCGTAAGACTGATAACATTTGTTTCCGCGATTATAGGCGGAATTCTGGCGACTGAGCGGACCAGGCGTCAAAAAATGCTTTCTATTTGGGAAACAACTGGCAACAATCCTCCCATACAGGACAGCCGATCTCATACCTCGTAGCGTTACTAATCAGGACCCCAGATGACCACGTCAAGTTCATCCAGTATCAGTCAATCGCCCATTTCATCAGGGCTCGAGAGTGCAGCAGACGGCCGCCCTGCGTTGAATCTGGCGTTACAGGGCCCTGGCCGATTGCTCGACTGCCTGAGCAATCCGGAGCTCAATCTGGCCTCGCGGGTGGACTGCCTGGCGGCCGTCATCGTGGTGGGCAGCGAGCCCGTCAATCTGCTCGGAGACGGAGCCCGTGAGGCTTTGGGGATTCTGCCGGCCTTGCGCGAGGCAGCGGTGTCCGGCGTCTGTTACAGCGGCATGCCGGAGGCTGACTCGCTCAGCCATGTGCATGTGCTGGCGGTGCATTTCTGCCCGCCGGAAGACGGCTGGCTGCTCTGGTTCCGTGATGCGCCGGCAAAGCCGGAGACGGCGTGGAGCGAAACCGACCTGGCCACGGTTACGGCCCTGCGCGCCGATTTGCTGGAAGCCTGCCTGCATCGCGCGACGCTCACCAATCGGGTGCAGCAGCGACTGATCTCCCGGCTGGGCCACGACCTGTGCAATCCCTTGCAGTCGATCACCATGTCCGCCGGCCTGCTGCGACCGCAGGGCGAGCGGGACACCGAGCTGACCCGGCATATTGTTGCCGCGGGCAAGAAAATGGATCGCCTGCTGGCCCAGGTGCGTGATCTCAACCAGCTGCAGGCCGGTAACGCGATCAGCATCAACCCGGTGGAAACCAATATCTCGGCTCTGGTCCAGGCGGTGCTCGAGGACGAGCAGGCACTCTATCCCGAGCTCAGCATCCAGGCCTGGATCGAGCCCGGGATCACCGCCATGGTGGATGCCGATCGGTACGCGGAGGTCATTGCCCACCTGCTCAACAATGCCAGCCAGCAAAGCAAGCCCGACACCCCCACCCTCATCGAACTGCAGAAGCAGGAAGACAGCAGCACCCTGACCATCAGATGCCAGGTCGATCCCCTGAGCCCCGAGCAGCTCGCCGGGCTTTTCCAGCCGGTGACCAGCGACGGCCCGATCTCGGAGCAAAGCGGCCTGGGTATGGGGCTGTATACCTGCGCGGCCATCGTGCAGGCCCACGAGGGCTCGGTCGGTGCCGAACAGGCCGAGGAATCCATTGTCTTCTGCCTGACGCTACCGCTGCTCGAATCCTGATCCGACCGCCCAAGCGGACAATCACCGACGACGTGCCTACGCTCGTCGGACGCCCCTGTCAATAACAGCCTCCAGCCCGTACAATGCGCGGTCCGGTTTTCGGACCCCGTGCGCCACTCGGCAACGTGTTCATCTTTTCTGCAGGACATTCTTTTGATTTCTACCGCCAATATCACCATGCAGTTCGGGGCCAAGCCCCTCTTCGAGAACGTCTCAGTCAAGTTTGGCGGCGGAAACCGTTATGGCCTGATCGGCGCCAACGGCTCGGGCAAGTCCACCTTCATGAAGATTCTTGGCGGTGATCTGGAGCCCTCCGGCGGCCAGGTGATGCTCGAACCCAACGTGCGCCTGGGCAAGCTGCGTCAGGACCAGTTCGCCTATGAAAAATACAGTGTGCTCGACACGGTGATCATGGGCCACGAGGAGCTGTGGAAGGTGCATGCCGAGCGTGATCGCATCTATTCGCTGCCGGAAATGAGCGAAGAGGACGGCATGAAGGTGGCCGAGCTGGAAACCGAATTCGCCGAGATGGATGGCTACACCGCCGAGTCCCGCGCTGGCGAGCTGCTGCTCGGCCTGGGCATTCCCCTGGCCCAGCACAGCGGCCCGATGAGCGAAATCGCACCGGGCTGGAAGCTGCGTGTGCTGCTGGCCCAGGCGCTGTTCTCCGATCCGGAAGTTCTGCTGCTGGACGAACCGACCAACCACCTGGACATCAACACCATCCGCTGGCTGGAAAGCATCCTGACCTCGCGCAACAGCACCATGATCATCATCTCCCACGATCGGCACTTTCTGAACAGTGTGTGCACGCACATGGCCGACCTGGATTTCTGCGAGTTGCGCCTGTTCCCGGGCAACTACGATGAGTACATGACCGCAGCCACCCAGGCCCGCGAACGTCTGCTCTCGGACAACGCCAAGAAGAAGGCGCAGATCGCCGAACTGCAGACCTTCGTCAGCCGCTTCTCGGCCAACGCCTCCAAGGCCAAGCAGGCCACGAGCCGGGCCAAGCAGATCGACAAGATCCAGCTGGACGAGGTCAAGCCCTCCAGCCGGATCAGCCCGTTCATCCGCTTCGACCAGAACAAGAAGCTGCACCGCCAGGCGGTGATTCTGGAGAAGGTCAGCCAGGGTTTCGATGGTGTCGAGCTGTTCAAGAATCTCAGCCTGCAGATCGAGGCCGGCGAGCGTGTAGCGATTATCGGACCCAACGGTATCGGCAAGACCACTCTGCTGCGCACGCTGGTGAACGAGCTGCCACCGATGGCCGGCACGGTGAAATGGGCCGAGAGCGCCGACCTGGGCTATTTCGCCCAGGAGCACGCCGACGACTTCAAGCACGACTGGACCCTGTTCGACTGGATGTCGCAGTGGACCACCGGCGGCGAACAGCTGGTGCGCGGCACCCTGGGCCGCATGCTGTTTTCCAACGATGACATCCTGAAGTCGGTGAAAGTCATCTCCGGTGGCGAGCAGGGCCGCATGCTGTTCGGCAAGCTGATCCTGCAGAAAGCCAACGTGATGATCATGGACGAACCGACCAACCACCTGGACATGGAGTCGATCGAGGCCCTGAACCTGGCACTGGAAAACTACCCCGGCACGCTGATCTTCGTCAGCCACGACCGCGAGTTCGTCTCCAGCCTGGCCACGCGCATCATCGAGCTGAACGAGAACGGGGTGACCGACTTCAACGGCACCTATGACGACTACCTGCGCGAGCTGGGTGTGGCCGTATAAGGGTCAGCCAGCCAGCAGGTGGCCCAGATAACGGCCATCGAGCAACAGTCTGTCTGCCCAGAACAGCTGATGGGCAGCGACAATCAGCCAGAAAACCAGCTGATAGGACAGCTTGCGGGTCTTGTGTCTGAGCCGCTGCTGGGCAATCAGCGCCCCGGGCCAGCCGCCGAGCAGTTCGGTCAGGTGCAGCATGTTCTCCGGGGTACGCTGGGACGCTTCCCGTGCGCTTTGCTTGTCCGCGCGGTACAGCAGATAGCTCAGCACGCTGACCCCGGCATACGCGGCCAACGGCCACCACCAGCCCAGGGCACGATACAGCTCGAGTGACCCCAGCAGGGGCAGGACGCACAGCAGGCTCCAGATGCACAGCTTGAGCCAGAGGTTCTGGATCCGGGGCTTGCGCGGCCGCTCGACAGCCCGTGACCTGGCTGGCGCAGGCCGCGACGGCCGCTCCGTGGTGCGCGGCCCCGCTGGCCGGGGTTTATGTCGGATCGAGGCATGGTCGATACTCAATGCGTCACCGCGCATGTGTGTTGCCCGCGGGCGCCCCTTGTCGTCCGTGCCGCTGAGGTACATGACGGTAGCACCCTGGACCGGTCGCGCATCGCCGCGCATCACGGAGATATGCACAAACAGCCTTTCGCCTCCGCCCTCCGGCTGAATAAACCCGAAACCCTTGCTGTCATCCCAGCTCTGTAGCGTGCCACGTTGTTCCTTCAAACTGCTTCTCCATGTCGTTGTCCTGCGCCCAGTGCCCGGTGTGCGGTACGGCGGTGAGCCGCCAAGCGTCACCTGCCAATCCGCTGCCGGCGCCGCACGTCCTCGGGGCCGGGTGCCCGTGGAACTTTTTGCTCGGCGCCGCGCTCTGAATTAGGCCATTGAACAACACAGGCCGCAATCATGGGGACACCCTTACTTACCAAGGAACAGATACTCGCCCAGCCGGACGAAGAGTATATGAACGAGGCGCAGCTGGCATTCTTCCGCCAGATGTTGGCCGATGAGCGCGAAGAGCTGCGCGAGCGGATCGATCGTGACTTCCAGGGTCTGCGCGACTACGAAATGCCCACCGATCCGGCGGATGTGGGCAGCGCGGAAGAGCAGCGCCAGTCGCAGCTCAATATGCTCGAACGCGAGAAACGCCTGCTCGACAAGATCGATCACGCGCTTGATCGTATCGCCCGCGGCGAATACGGCTGGTGCGAGGAGAGTGGCGATCCAATCGGCCTGAGACGACTGATGCTGCGTCCTACCGCGACGCTGAGCATTGAAGCCAAGGAACGTCAGGAGCAGCTCGAACGCCATATACGCGAAGCATGAGAGTAGCTGTGCCCATCGGCACAGCCTGTTTGAGGATCTACCAATGCATTCCGAACAGCAGGAGACCGCTGATCGTCTGATCGCTGCGCTCAAGCGCACCCTGGATATCGCTCGGCCTGAAGTCCCCGGGCTGGTCACCCTGGTGCCCCTTGCAGAGGGCTACCTGGACCCGGCCGGTATCCACGTGGTCTGGATATTCGATGACCGGGCCAACCTGGCGAACGCGCTGGAGAGCGGGGGCGCCAGACTACTCTATCAGCTGACGGCCACCGCGCTGCGCGAAGCCCGCATGCAGGTCGACAGCATCGAAGTGAACGTACACTTCGACAGCGAGGAGGATTGCGAACAGGATAACCAGGGTAACTGGCAGTCGCGGCTGTCCATCCGCCATTATCCGGCCCGTGAAATCGAAACGAGCGAATTCACGGGGTCGCTGCAGCTGTCCTGAGCGCCACTCCCAGCTGACTGACCCGCAAGGGCCGAAACCCGAAACCGGAGCGAGCCGAGAAAGCTTTGCGCAGTGGGCTTCAAGCAGGATTCATATGTTTGTCATTGGGCCGTCACAGGACCCGGGCAGGTTAAGCAGACACCCAGCCCGTGGAGACCCGAAAATGGCCTTTGATGCAGATTTTGAAGACGGCACCACCTCAGCCCGCAAGCAGCGTCGCCAGAAGGAAGATCGCAAGCGCATGGCCTATCGCCGGGCCATCGAGGAGTACCGCGAAAGCCAGGCGCTACACGCCGAGGTCTGTGACTTTCCGGATATCAGCACTCCGCGGCGGCCGGGTATCTGGTTGCACTAGCCTGTCCAGTTCATGCGCTGAACCGTTCGGCCAGCTGGCGGATCTGCGCACGCTCCGAGCGCAGGAATTCGAGAAAGGCCAGCGCGACCGGGCTCAGGCGCTTGCCCCGGGCATGCACTGCGCACCAGCTGCGATACAGCGGCAGTTCGGCGAATCCCAGCTGGACCAGTTGCCCATTGCGCAGAAAGGGTGAAGCCGCGTGCGCCGACACCATGGCAACGCCCAGCCCGGCGACGGCGCCCTGAATAAGGCTTTCGCTTGAGCCCAGTTGCATGGGCCGCTGCAAGTGCACGCGCCGCTCCTGCAAGAAGTCGTCACTGGCCTTACGGGTGCCCGAGCCTGGCTCGCGTTGCAATACCGTCACGTTTTCCAGTTCGACCAGGGCTGGCGTGGCATGCCTTGCCAGCGGATGGTCCGCATTCGCTACCGCGATAATCGGATTGTTCAGAAAGGGAAAAAACTCCAGCGCCCGGTCTTCAGGCACCAGCCCCATCAGCACCACATCGTCCAGGTTGTCGCGCAAGCGCTGGATCACCTGACCACGGGTGGCGATCTCGAGACGAAAGGAAACCTCCGGATAGCGTTCGCGGAAAGCCGCCAGCAGATGGGGCGTCAGATACTGGATACTGCTGACCACCGCCAGGCGCAACTCGCCCTGCAGGCTGCCCTGCAGGGTAGACAGGCTCATGTCGAGGCTTTCCAGCCGGGCGAAAATGTCCTCGCTGGCTGCCAGCAGGCTGGTGGCCGCTTCGGTCAGATAGAGCTTGCGGCCGACATATTCGAACAGCGGCTGCTCCACCTGCTCCTCCAACTGGCGGATCTGCTGACTGACCGCAGACTGGGTCAAGGCCATTTCCTCGGCTGCCCGGCTGAAGGACTGACAACTGCAAACGGCGCGGAAGACCTGCAACTGGCGCAGCGTCATCCGCAAGAGTGTTTTGCGCATCCTGAACTACCCTTGAGATACCCCTGAATCATGCATGTATAAGTAATTACTAATGGATAATGCAACTATTATTCATTTCTCTTGTGGTCGGCTCTGGCGTAATTTGCCTGCATCCGGTCACCACCAGGAGGAAGCAGGACGTGATCAAGAAAATTCTCATAGCCAACCGTGGCGAAATTGCCGTTCGCATCGTGCGCGCCTGCGCCGAGATGGGCATACGCTCGGTGGCTATCTATTCCGAAGCGGATCGCTACGCCTTGCACGTCAAGCGCGCCGACGAAGCCTACAACCTGGGTAGCGACCCGCTGGCCGGCTATCTGAACGCCCGCCAACTGGTCAACCTGGCAGTTGAAACCGGTTGCGATGCGCTGCACCCCGGGTACGGCTTTCTGTCCGAGAACGCCGAGCTGGCGGAAATTTGCAGCGAGCGTGGGATCAAGTTCATCGGCCCGGCGGCGTCTGTCATCCGCGGCATGGGTGACAAGACCGAAGCGCGGCGCAGCATGATCAAGGCCGGCGTGCCGGTCACACCCGGTACCGAGGGCAACCTGGCCGATCTGCAGGAAGCTCTGAAGGAAGCCGATCGCGTCGGCTACCCGGTCATGCTCAAGGCTACCTCCGGCGGTGGCGGTCGCGGCATCCGTCGCTGCAACAGCCAGGCAGAACTGGAGCAGGCCTGGCCCCGGGTGATTTCCGAGGCGACCAAGGCATTCGGCTCTGCCGATGTATTCCTGGAAAAATGCATCGTCAATCCCAAGCATATCGAGGCGCAGATTCTTGCCGACAGCCACGGCAATACCGTGCATCTGTTCGAGCGCGACTGCTCGATCCAGCGCCGTAACCAGAAGCTGATCGAGATTGCCCCCAGCCCGCAGCTGACCCCCGAGCAGCGCGCCTATATCGGTGATCTGGCGGTCAAGGCCGCGCAGGCGGTGGGTTACGAGAACGCCGGTACCGTGGAGTTCCTGCTCGCCGAGGGCGAGGTGTACTTCATGGAAATGAACACCCGCGTGCAGGTCGAGCACACCATTACCGAGCAGATCACCGGTATCGACATCGTGCGCGAGCAGATCCGCATTGCTTCCGGGCTGCCTCTGTCGGTCAAGCAGGAGGACATCCAGCATCGCGGCTTTGCCATCCAGTTCCGCATCAATGCCGAAGATCCGAAGAACGACTTTTTGCCCTCCTTCGGCAAGATCACCCGCTACTACGCCCCGGGTGGCCCGGGCGTACGCGTGGATACCGCGATCTACACCGGTTACAGCATTCCGCCCTATTACGACTCCATGTGCCTGAAGCTGATCGTCTGGGCACTGACCTGGGAGGAAGCGCTGGACCGTGGCCTGCGTGCGCTGGATGACATGCGTCTGCAGGGGGTGAAGACCACCGCCGCCTATTATTCGGAAATTCTCGCCAACCCCGAATTCCGCAGCGGCGTGTTCGATACCAGCTTTGTTGAAAGCCATCCGGAGCTGACCCGCTATTCGGTCAAGCGCAAACCCGAAGAACTGGCCCTGGCGATCGCCACCGCAATTGCCGCGCACGCAGGACTATAACAGCAGCCAGAAGCTGGAAGCGGAAAGCTGGAAGCAGTCCGCGCGCTCATCAACTTCCAGCTTCAAGCTTTGAGCTTCTAGCTCTTCAGGAGACAAAACATGAGCACCAACCGTAAGATCACCGTTACCGACACCATCCTGCGCGATGCGCACCAGTCGATACTGGCCACCCGCATGCGCACCGAGGACATGCTGCCGATTTGCGACAAGCTCGATCAGGTGGGTTACTGGTCGCTTGAGGTCTGGGGTGGCGCGACCTTTGATGCCTGCGTGCGCTTTTTGCGCGAAGATCCCTGGGAGCGTTTGCGCCAGCTCCGCGAAGCCCTGCCCAATACCCGTCTGCAGATGCTCCTGCGCGGCCAGAACCTGCTCGGCTACCGCCATTACAGCGATGACGTGGTGAAGGCGTTTGTCGCCAAAACTGCAGAGAACGGCATCGATGTCTACCGTATCTTCGATGCGATGAACGATGTGCGCAACCTCGAGACCTCGATCAAGGCGGTCAAGGATGCCGGCAAGCATGCCCAGGGCACCCTGGCCTATACCACCAGCCCGGTGCATAACGTAAAGGGCTACGTGGCCCAGGCCCACGCCATGGCTGCGATGGGTATCGACTCGATTGCGATCAAGGACATGGCCGGCCTGCTCACGCCCTTTGCCACCGCCGAGCTGGTCAGTGCGTTGAAGGCAGAGCTGGATCTGCCGGTGTTCATCCACTCCCATGACACCGCAGGCATGGCCGCGATGTGCCAGATCAAGGCGATCGAAGCTGGTGCCGATCATATCGACACGGCGATCTCGAGCATGGCCTGGGGTACCAGCCATCCGGGTACCGAATCCATGGTCGCTGCGCTGCGTGGCACGCCCTACGACACCGGGCTGGATCTGGCGCTGATCCAGGAGATCGGCCTGTATTTCCATGCGGTGCGCAAGAAGTACCACCAGTTCGAGAGCGAGTTCACCGGTGTGGATACCCGGGTGCAGGTCAACCAGGTGCCCGGCGGCATGATGTCCAACCTGGCCAACCAGCTCAAGGAACAGAACGCGCTGAACCGCATTCAGGAAGTATTCGAGGAGATCCCACGGGTACGCGCCGATCTGGGCTACCCGCCGCTGGTCACGCCCACCTCGCAGATCGTTGGCACCCAGGCGGTGTTCAACGTGCTCGCCGGCGAGCGCTACAAGACCATCACCAACGAAGTGAAGCTGTACCTGCAGGGCCGTTACGGCCAGGCGCCGGGTGAAGTGGACGCGGACCTGCAGCGCCGTGCGATCGGCAACGAGCAGGTGATCGACGTGCGCCCGGCGGATCTGCTCAAGCCGGAGATGGACAAGCTGCGCAAGGAAGTCGGCAGCCTGGCCCAGAGCGAAGAAGACGTGCTGACCTACGCGATGTTCCCGGACATGGGCCGCAAGTTCCTGGAAGAACGCGCCGCCGGCACGCTCAAGCCGGAAGAACTGCTGCCCGCACCTGGCGTCTCCGGTGCGCCCGGCAAGCCAATGGTGGAAGACGGCGCCCCGACCGAGTTCATCATCGATGTGCACGGCGAAACCTACCGGGTGGATATCACCGGCGTCAGCGTCAAGGGCGATGGCAAGCGGCACTTCTACCTGAGCCTGGACGGCATGCCCGAAGAGGCGGTGTTCGAGCCGCTGAACAGCTTTACCGGCAGCGGCGGCGGCAGCCAGCGCAAGCAGGCCAGTCAGCCGGGACATGTGACCACCAGCATGCCGGGCAACGTCGTTGACGTACTGGTCGCGGTGGGTGATACCGTCAAGGCAGGCCAGGCCGTGCTCGTGAGCGAGGCGATGAAGATGGAAAGCGAGATCCAGGCGGCCATTGGCGGCACCGTCAAGGCCGTCAACGTGGCCAAGGGTGACCGCGTCAACCCGGGCGAGATCCTGGTCGAGATAGAATAAAAGAAGCCAGGGAGCTGAAAGCTTGAAGCTGGAAGTTAAAAGCGCCACCACACTGCTCTTGGATCGAGGTCCATCACAGGTGAGAAATGAGGGCACGGCCAACTTTCAGCTTCCAGCTTCAGGCTTCCAGCTGCTTTCCAGGAGAAATGCATGGGTTTTGATCCGGTAGTACTGTTTTTCGTGTTCGGCCTCATCGCCGGGCTGGTGAAAAGCGAGCTCAAGCTTCCGCCTGGGCTGTATGACACTCTCTCAATCATCCTGCTTCTGGCCATCGGTCTGCATGGCGGGGTCGAGCTTGCCGAACAGGCGAGCCCGGCCCTGCTCGGTCAGACCCTGGCGGTATTCGCCCTGGGCATTGCCCTGCCCCTGGCGGCGTTTCCCCTGCTGCGTCTGTTGCGCTTCCCACGCGTCGACGCCGCCAGCATCGCCGCCCACTACGGCTCGGTGAGCGCGGCTACCTTTGCCGTGGTCATCGCCTACCTGCTCGCCCGGGATATCCTGTTCGAGAGCTACATGCCCCTGTTCGTCGCGGTCCTAGAAGTCCCGGCGATCATTGTCGGCATTCTGCTGGCCAAGGGCGTCAGCCGCGATACGGACTGGAAAGCTCTCAGCCATGAAGTCTTCCTCGGCAAGAGCATCATGCTGCTGCTGGGCGGTCTGATCATCGGCATGCTGGCCGGCAAGGAGGCCATCAAGCCACTGGAACCGCTCTACACCAGCATGTTCAAGCCGGTGTTGGCGTTCTTTCTGCTGGAAATGGGACTCATCGCCTCGCGGCACATGGGCAGTCTGCGTACCTCCGGGCCTCGGCTGGTGGTGTTCGCGCTGCTGTTTCCGTTGTTTGGTGCGCTGGTCGGCGCGCTGCTGGGCAGTGCCCTGGGGTTGTCGGTGGGTGGCGTCACCGTCCTCGCTACACTGGCCGCCAGCGGTTCCTACATTGCGGTACCTGCGGCCATGCGTCTGGCCCTGCCTGAAGCCAATCCGGCGTTATCGCTGACGGCCTCCTTGGGCATCACCTTCCCATTCAATATACTGGTGGGCATTCCCCTATATCTGTCACTGGCCCAATGGCTGGCCGCCTGAGGAGCTCCCATGAGCATGTCAACCCGTACTCTGCTCACCCTGATCTGTGAGGCGGCCCTGGAAGCCAGGGTAATCAAGGATCTCGAGAAGCTCGGCGCCCCCGGCTGGACCCTGTCCGATGCCCGTGGCAGCGGCACTCGTGGCAAGCGCAGCGCCGGCTGGGACAACGATGGCAACATACGCCTGGAGATCATCTGTGGCCGCGAACGGGCAGAACAGATCGTGAACCATCTGCAGGCACGCTATTACGACAACTACGCGATGATCTGTTTCCTGTCCGAGGTAGAGGTTCTGCGCCCGCAGAAGTTCTGATATCCGACGATTCGGGTTATACTGCGCGGCTTCATACAATCAGCAGGCCGCACCCGTCCGCCGGGAACCGTTCTGCTCCGCCAAGCCACGCCAGTTCTCTGCCGTGGCTTGTTGGTTTTTGCCGTCACTGCACGGCACTACAGAAAGCGAGGCACCGATAGATGACCGCATTGGTTGGCGTGATCATGGGCTCACAGTCAGACTGGTCCACCTTGAGCCATACGGCCGATATGCTCGAGCAGCTGGGCATCCCCCATGAGGTGAAGGTGGTATCGGCCCACCGCACGCCGGACCTGCTGTTCGAGTATGCCGAGCAGGCTGCTGATCGGGGCATCGAGGTGATCATCGCCGGGGCCGGTGGCGCCGCGCACCTGCCTGGCATGTGCGCCGCCAAGACCCATCTGCCGGTGCTCGGCGTACCGGTTCAGTCCTCGATGCTGTCGGGTGTCGACTCGCTGCTGTCCATCGTGCAGATGCCCGCTGGCGTGCCCGTGGCGACCCTGGCTATCGGCAAGGCCGGAGCGATCAACGCGGCGCTGCTGTCGGCGAGCATACTCGGCGCCAAGCATCCGCAGTACCACCAGGCGCTGCAGGCCTTCCGGGCCCAGCAGACCGAAAAGGTGCTGGGCAACCCCGACCCCCGTCAGAACTGAGGACACTACCATGAAGATCGGCGTAATCGGCGGAGGCCAACTGGGGCGCATGCTGGCATTGGCGGGTACTCCGCTGGGGCAGCAGTTTGCCTTTCTCGATCCGGCACCGGATGCCTGTGCCCAGGCGCTGGGTGAACATATCCAGGCCGATTACAGCGACCGTGACCACCTGCGTCAGCTGGCCGACGAGTGTGATCTGGTGACCTTCGAATTCGAAAGCGTGCCCGCCGAGACCGTGGCGTTCCTGTCCCAGTTCGTGCCGGTCTACCCCAACGCCGAGTCCCTGCGTGTGGCCCGCGACCGCTGGTTTGAGAAATCCATGTTCCGCGAGCTGGGCATACCCACCCCCGAGTTCGCCGATATCCAGTCCCAGCAGGACCTGGACGCTGCCGTCGCGCAGATCGGTCTGCCCGCCGTGATGAAAACCCGGACGCTGGGCTACGACGGCAAGGGACAGAAAGTGCTGCGCGAGGCCGAAGACGTGAGCGGCGCTTTTGCCGAGCTGGGCAGCGTACCCTGCATTCTGGAGGGTTTCGTGCCCTTTCAGGGCGAGGTGTCACTGATAGCGGTACGCGGCCGCGACGGCCAGACGGCTTTTTACCCGCTGGTACATAACGTTCACGACAAGGGGATTCTGCGCCTGTCGGTGGCCAGCGCTGCACATCCGCTGCAAGGCCTGGCCGAGGAGTATGCAGGCCTGGTACTACAGAAACTCGATTATGTCGGCGTGCTGGCGTTCGAGTTCTTCGAAGTGGACGGCGGCCTGAAGGCCAACGAGATTGCTCCCCGCGTACACAACTCGGGTCACTGGACGATCGAGGGCGCCAGGTGCAGCCAGTTCGAGAACCACCTGCGCGCGATCAGCGGGCTGCCCCTGGGTTCCACTGCCAAGGTAGGCGAGAGTGCGATGCTGAATTTCATCGGTGAGGTACCACCGATCGAGCAGGTGACCGCGATAGACGATTGTCATCTGCATCACTACGGCAAGGCGTTCAAGGCCGGCCGCAAGGTTGGCCACGCCACCCTGCGCTGTGTCGACAACCAGGCGCTGGATGCGCGCATTGCCGAATTGCAGGCGCTGATCGGCGTCTGAGCGGAGCGAACATGCGCTATCCCTGGCTTTACCTGCTGCTGGCCCTGTCACTGGGAATCGAGGCTGCCCCGCGTACGGTCGACTGGCTCGATCTGCTGCCGGAGGAGGACTATCAGGCCATGCTGGACATGCCTGAAATCGGCCATGAGGGCACCGAGGAAGCCCCTGGCGACTTTACCTCCGGGCTACGCCAGCGCGACGAGAGTCTGCCTGCGGTCATGTACTCGACCCGTGTGGTGTCCGAGCTCGACGGCCAGTCGCTGCGCATAGCCGGCTATCCGGTGCCGCTGGAAAGCAATTCGGCCGGCCTGTTCACCCGCTTCTTCCTGGTGCCCTATGCGGGCGCCTGTATTCACGTCCCACCACCCCCACCCAACCAGATCATACTGGTGGACTACCCCAGCGGTATCGCCATTGATGATCTCTACGAGCCCTTCTGGATGCAGGGCACCTTGCTGGTCGACCAGACCAGTAACGAGCTGGCCGATGCCAGTTACCGCTTCGATGCCGACCGGGTCTGGGTCTACGACGGCGAATAACCCTTGGCTATCGCCCACACGGGTGGCTCACGGTCACAGTCAATCCGTTATGCTAGGGTTTTGACCCGGGTGCGCCGGATGTTCTGATGGAGTTGTTCAGATGGAATCGCTGATTGGTTTTCTAGGGCTAGCTGTACTGGTTGTTGTCTATCTGCGCCGCTGGCTGCTGAGACGGGAAATCCCGCAACAACAGGCAACCACCTTCAAGGGAGAGCTGTATAGCGTCGGCCAGGCGACCATTGCCAGGCGCACCAGCGCCCAGGCCCCCAAAGTCAGCGTCGTGGTGATGCCCGGGTTCATGGAAAACTTCCTGTATTTCACCGAGCACTACGCCGATCCGGCCATCGAGCTGATCCTGATTACCAGCGCCAACTACCACGTACCCGTGCTCGATTACCGCCCCACCGTACCGGCGTGGAGCGAGACACCGGCGGCCGCACCCGGATCGATAGCCTACGATGCGGAGGTCCTCAATCTGGCACTGCGCAATCTCGTGACGACCGGCAATGTGCGCGTGCACGGCCACTCCCGTGGCGGCGCTGTGACGCTGGAAGCGGCCCGGCAGCAGCCGGCCCTGTTTGAAAACACCGAGGTGATACTCGAGGCGCCGGTTCTGCCCCAGGGCAAACCCTATTCTCCGCTGCCACCGACCGCCCGCTGGTTTCTGCCGTTCTTTCTGCCCATGTGGCAGCAACAGCCCATCTCCGCTCGCAATCGCGCCCTGTGGGGCCCCCTCGACAACACGCGCAAACGGGAGCTCATCATGGGTTTGCCGTTCAACCCGCGCCACTGTTCGACGATGGATGCCAACCTGCGCGACATGGCCCAATGGATGGACAACACCCGCTGCGAGATCTACCAGAACGTCAAACGCGGCGCGATCCTGGTGCCCGGCAAGGATCGGATTCTGCGCAGCGATGCGATGCGCGCCAGCGCGCAGCAGGCGGAGAACCTGCAGGTCATCGAGATAGAGGGCGGCAGTCATTTCGTGATAGCCGACCATCCCGACTCCATCCCGCCCCTGACACTGGGCTGACCCGTGGGCTATACCTTCGAGCCGGTCGCTATTGTGCGTTCATGCTTCCAGGAGAAGTTCGCCATTCCCCGGCAACCCAGCCTGGCCCCGGCCGCCGGCGGTGTGCTGGAACTGCTGCCCCCCTACGATCAGCCAGAGAGCACCGCGGGGCTCGAGCAGGTCAGCCACCTGTGGCTGCTGTTCGTGTTCCATGCGGCGCCTTCCGGGCCCGCCCATCTGCGGGTCAGGCCGCCGCGCCTGGGTGGCAACCAGAAAATCGGTGTCTTCGCCAGCCGGTCAACCCACCGCCCCAACCCGATCGGCCAGTCCGTGGTACGCCTGGATGCCGTGGAACCGGGCAGATTGCACATCTCCGGGATCGATCTGCTCGACGGTACGCCGGTGCTGGACATCAAGCCCTATGTGCCCTACGCCGACCAGGTGGTGGATGCGCACAATGCCCTGGCCAGCACGGCACCCGAGCTGATACCGGTCGCCTGGAAGCCGGCAGCCTGGCAGGCAGCCCGCAGCCACGCCCAGCGCCTGCAGCAGCCGGTTATCGAGCTGATCGAGCAGTGCCTGGCCCAGGATCCCAAACCCGCCTACCAGCAACCCTCAGCCGAGCGTGAATACGGCGTGCGTTTCTGGGATCTGAACGTGCGCTGGCATTATCCGCAGCCGGGCTGCATCCAGGTCCTGACCGTCGAGCAGCAGAGCCCGGGCCCGTTCCCGGGCAGCTAAACCGGACCTATCGCACAGGCGACCCCGAAGCCATCAGCCGCTATACTCGCCAGACGATCATCTGCGGGCAGTCATATTCGTGTTCTATTACTCCCCCATGCTGCTGGGCCTGTGTCTGCTGGTAGCCGTGGCGATTGCCGCGACTGCCCTCTGGCGCATGTCCCGCCCCTATTCCGGCCCGGGCTTCTGGATGGCCGGCAGCTGGTCCCTGATTGCCGGCATCCTGTTGTTCATCGGCTTTATCATCACCGGCAATCCGGCTCTGAACGTGCTCGGTAACGCCGGACAACTGGCCGGCGAGGCCCTGTTCCTGCTGGGCATCTTCCGCTTCATGGATCGCCAGATACCCTGGTGGATTGTGCCCTTGAGCGTCTCGGTGATGGTCGCGTTCAACGTCCACTACTGGCTGTTCGACGGCAATTCCGACTTTCTCATGGGCGTTTATTCAACCATCGCCGGCCTGCTACCGGTCCAGGCGATCTGGCTGCTGTTACGTGAAAAATCCGATCCGGCCACCCGCCCGGCTCGTCTGCTGGTCGGCTTCAGTCTGCTGGTGTATTCGGCCGTGACCCTGGTACGGGGCTATCTGGGCTACTACAACTGGTGGCACGATGCGCCCTACGTCAATCCATACGAATCGTTCAGCTATCTGCTGCCCTACAATTTCGCCATACCCGCGCTGGTCATGGGCTTCATCGGGGTGACGCTGATGACCATGCAGCGCATCCTGGCCAACAGTCAGCAGCATGCCCAGCGCGCTCGCCTGAGTGCAATCCGCTTCGAACGCCTGTTGGGCGCTTCAACCTCTGCGGTAATGATCGTCAAGGCCGGGCTCATCCAGGACGCCAACATGCGGCTGGAACAGCTCAGCGGGCTCTCCCGTGAGCGGCTGATCAATAGTCCGGTCCAGACCCTGTTTCCCGCAGGCAGTCACGAGCTGATCAACCAGCACCTGGCCATCTCCCACACCAGCTTGCTGGATCTCGATGCCCTGGGTGCAAGGGGCGAACCCTTTCCGGCGGAGGTCAGCATTGCGCGTCTGAGTGATGACAGTGACGATGTGGTGATGGAGATCCGCGACGTCTCTCACCGCAAGGCGCTGGAAGAACAGCTGGTTTTGCTGGCCACCCAGGATTCACTGACCAGCGCCCTCAACCGCCGGGCCTTCAACAACGAGGCACAGCTTGCCCTGACCCGGGCGACGCGATACCGCCGCCCGCTGAGCCTGGCCATACTCGACCTGGATCATTTCAAGCAGATCAACGACACCCACGGGCATCTGGCCGGCGACCTGGCCCTGCAGCAGTTCGCCGATGTATGCCGCATTACCCTGCGTGAAGGTGATATATTCGCGCGTTTTGGCGGTGAAGAATTCGTTCTGCTGCTCAGCGAAACCGACGCCGCCGCCGCGGCTGTGCTGCTTGAACGCCTGCGTCAGGAGGTCAGCGCTCTGGTTCTGCGCCATGGCACCAGCAGCTTTAGCCTGCACGTCAGCGCAGGGTTGGCCGAGTGGCAACCTGGCGATGATCTGGACAGTCTGTTCAAACGCGCCGACCAGGCGCTGTACAGCGCCAAGTCGAACGGACGCAATCGCGTCGTGGTCTGGTCGGAGGGGCTGGAAAGCCCCACCCCGAGTACCCAGAGCCTCTCCTGAGCGGCTGCAACGGGTTCTGTGCTAGGCTTCCCGCTCCCCCACTCAAGGATAATGACGCGATGTTCGACCTCCGTCATGCCGGACTGTTGATACTGGCAGTGGCCGCCGGCTTCTGGCTCTGGCGTACCCTCGGTCTTCGCGACCGGGCCCTCGCGCTGGTCAGACAGCACTGTCGCCAGGCCGATGTACAGTTGCTGGACGAAAGCATCTATCTGAACGGTCTGCGCGTGAAGCGCAGCGGGTGGCTACGCCTGACTCTGGCGCGGCGTTATGGGTTCGAATTCACCGTCACCGGCGAGCGCCGTTATCCGGGTTACGTGGAGCTGCATGGCGCGCGGTTGCACCATATAGAACTGGCACCCCACCCCTTCCCCGGCGGCGACGGGGAAAATCCGCGCGACATCCCTGGCCAGCGCCTGCATTGAATGCAGGTCCTGGTTCCACGTGGAACTGGGCAAGCGCAACCGTTATGCTGCGTTCATGAACCCGACACCGTCCCTGCAACAAATCCCCACCCACCTGATCGCCGGCCCTCTGGGTGCCGGGAAAACCAGCGTGCTCAGACATTTGATGCAGCAAAGACCGGCCAATGAAGTCTGGGCGGTGTTGGTCAATGAATTCGGTCAGTTGGGTATCGACGCGGCCCTGTTGAAAGGCGCTGAATCCGGGGTTCAGATCGCTGAAATACCCGGCGGATGCCTGTGCTGCGTCAATGGTTTGCCCTTTCAGGTCGGCCTTGGACGCCTGTTGCGTCGGGCCAGACCGCAGCGGCTGTTCATTGAAGCCTCCGGCCTGGGTCACCCGGCAGTCCTGATGCAACAACTGGCGACAGCGCCCTGGCTTGGCGTCCTGGCGCTGCAGCCGCTGATAATGGTGCTCGACGCTCCCCGTCTGCTCGCCGGCACCCCGTTGGCGCCCAGCCAGGCCGCGGCCATCCCCGAAGCGGGGCTGATCGTGCTGAACAAGTCCGAGAACAGCGACCCCGACGCTGCCCGGGCGGCGATGGCCGCGCTGGGGGCGCCGGCCTGGGTGTGCAGCGTGCATGGCGCCGTGTCCCTGGACGCTCTACCCCGTTTGCCCGCCGGGCCGCAGCAAGCAATGGAAACACCGATTGCCGACGGCCCGGCCGCGCCCCCTGCCCTGTGGCGCAGCCCGGACGACTGGCACTGCTTCCAGCAGGATCAGGACGGCCACACCAGCATCGGCTGGCGTATCCATCCGAGCCAGATCTTTGCGGCAGAGGCGATAGAACAATGGCTGTCGGGCTTTGCCTGGGTGCGCGCCAAGGGCGTACTGCATACCGCCACCAGCTGGCAGGCCTTTAACGCCCTGGCGGGTGAAAGGGTACAGTGGAGCGCCAGCGAATGGCGGCGGGACAACCGCGCCGAACTCATCATTGCAAGCCCGGAGAACCCTCGGATGACCAGACAGGGACTGGAGAAAAACCTGCGCGCTGCCGTCATCAACCTACCCATCAAAGACCCAGGGACGTCGCTGTGAAACACTTATTGCTTATCCCCCTGCTAGCCCTGGTCAGCGCCGACGCGCTGGCCCGTGCCTGCGTGATCACCTCCAACGACCAGGAGCTGCCGATCAGAATGTGTCAGCAGAACATCAGCATTCCCGATACCCTGTTTTCGGGCAGCTTCTGCCAGCCGCAGATTCCTGACCGCACCTTCGATATCGAGTTCGTCGACAGCTGTCCCAGCGGGGCCTACGGCATATGCGCAGGAGCCAAGGCGGAGGGAGTGGCCTATGAGCAGTCGATTCACTACTACAGTGATCCGGCGGACGCGCCGGTGCTTAAGGGCTATTGCGAGAAAATCAGCAAGGGACGCTGGCAGACGCCCTGAGAGCGATGCCAGACTATTCGCGCGGGGCGGGTTTCTGCAGAAGTGTACCCAGTGGCACCGGCTGCCCTACGGCCAGACCCTGTTCCGCGGCAGTGCCCGCCGGTAGCTCGAGGACAAAGCGCAGTGGCCGGTTGGCGTGGTAGACCTCGCACGGCATGGCCTGGCAGGGCGGTACCCGAGGAAAGATCTGGGCGATGGTGCCATTGGCATCGATATAGACCAGGTCAAGGCTGATCTGCATGTTGCGCATCCAGATCGCCGGGGTGGTGCCATCCGGGAAGTCGAACAGCATACCGGTCCCTGCCGGAAGGCTCGGGCGGCCCATCAGGCCCAGGCGGCGGCTTTGCGGATCGGCGACGTATTCCAGCTCGAAGTGGGCCCCACCCAGTTCGATCTTGATCCTGTCCAGGGCCAGCACCGCACCCGATGCCGTCAGACCCGCCAGCAGCATGCAGCCCAGCGACAACCCGCGCAGCCACGACCCCATCAGAGATTATCCTTGAGCAGATTCTGGTAGACCATGTTGGTCAGATACAGGCGGTCCTGCTCGTTCAAATCCACGAACTCCACGCCGGTCGCCACCTGGCCCTTGTGTGTCTCGTCCTTGCTGACCGCGCGCACCTTGGCCTTGATGTTGAGATAGACGTCCAGTCCGGAAGGATTGATCCTGAATGCCAGGGTAACCTCATCTTCCTTGTCCGCGACCGCCTGCGGTGAAAGCATCCGCGCACCGCCCCAGCTCAGGTCGACGATACGCGCCGCGCCCTTGCCCCGCGGCGCCATCACGGAGGTCACCAGGTCCACGGGTACCCGGGCAGAACCGCGGATACGCATGGACTGCACGGATTCGGGATAGGCCAGATGCAGATACGGAAAGGGAGCAAGGTTGGACTTGAGCACGCGGGTCTTGTAGGCCACGGCGTCCTTGCCGACAAAACCACGGACCAGGAACTGCTGCCCTTCCTTGATGAACACCAGCTTGCCCTGCACCATGGGCGACGTCACCATGATACTGACCGGCGCGTGAAAGCCGAGCATCTTCACCTGGTAACGCTCGGTGTGCGTGGCATGCATGGTCTGTAACTGCACCATGTCACCCGGCGCCAGTTGGATCTGGGCCAGCGTGGAGATCTGCATCTCATGGGCCGCGGCGGGGTCGGCTTCGGCACGCTTTTCCTGTTCGGCATTGCGCTCCGGCGCCGCGCGGTAGACGCCCAGCTTGAACAGCTGATCGAGCAGTGGTTGGCTGTCGACGATACGCGATTGCTCCATCAGTATATTGCCTTCGGCATCCATCAGATCCCACGGCAAGGGACTGCCGATCCGAATCTCGTTTTCCTCAAGAGGTAATAAGGTCACCCCGGTTCTCCATCACCTGCACGCAGTAGGCAGCCAATGTAGCACAGTGCTGGCTGCCGGTTATGTGTCATAGAGGTCAAATCAGGAATAGATATCGGCCCGCGTCCAGGGCAGGTCATGGCCACCCTGACTATCGGGTTTGACCGCCAGGATCTGATGGATATTGATCCAGTTCTTGCGGAAGCCATAGGCACACCCGGCCAGGTAGATGCGCCAGATGCGCAGAGCCTTGTCGGATACCAGCTTGCTCGCCTCCTCCAGTGAAGCCTCCAGGTTGTTGCTCCAGTGCTCGAGCGTCAGCGCATAGTGGCGACGCAGGCTCTCCACATCGACCACTTCAAGCCCCTGCTCGGACATTTCGGCGATGGCGGTGGCCAGGTGCGGGAGCTCGCCGTGGGGGAATACGTAGCGACCGATAAACGTGCCTGCACCCCGGCCAACCGGGCGCCCGTCCGTGTGCCTGGCGGTAATGCCATGATTCATCACCAGCCCGCCCGGCCTGACCTGCTGCTGCAGGATACGGAAATAGGCGGCCAGGTTGGCATGGCCCACATGTTCGAACATGCCGACACTGACCACCTTGTCGAAGTTCTCCTGGCCTGGCAGATCCCGGTAGTCCTGTAGCTGCAGGTCGATGACCCCCTCGAGCCCGGCCTCGGCGTTCATGTCCCGCGCGAGGTCCAGCTGCGCCTTGCTCAGGGTGATGCCGTAGACCGACACACCGTAGTGACGCGCCGCATGGCGGGCAAGCCCGCCCCAACCGCAGCCGACATCCAGCAGACGCTCTCCGGGCTTGAGGCGCAACTTGCGGCACAGGTGATCGAACTTGTTCAACTGGGCCTGGGCCAGGCTGTCGGAGGGGCTATGGAAATACCCGCACGAATAGGCCATCTCCGGATCGAGCCAGAGCTGGTAGAAGTCGTTGGACAGATCGTAATGGTAGGAAATCGCTTCGGCATCCAGTGCCTTGTCATGGGCTGTGCGTTCGAGGGTGATGCCGGGGTCGTCCTTGAAGGTACCCAGGCTGAGCTTGTCGGCGATTTCCATCACCGTCATGATTGGTCCCTGGATATCCAGCCGCCTGTCGACGTAGGCCTCGCCGAGTATGTCCAGGCTGGGATGTGAAAGCTCGACAAGTAGTCGCGGATCGAGTATTTCCAGAGTGACCGCCGGATTGGGGCTCAGATCCAGGCTGGGGCCGTTACTGATCGCGAGCCGCAATGGCAATTGCAGTTTACTCAGGCTATCGGAAAGTTGTGTCAGCATGGGGTCCTCTCCACCGTGTGTCCCGTTCCCAGGATAAATATAGGACACAGTGGGTGGAGATGTGTTCATTTTTTAACCAGAAAGCGACGAAGCCCAGGTCCAGACCCAGGCCCAGGCAGGCTAATCGGTCTTTTTCTGCGGTCGCTGCCAGTTTTCGATCGAACGCTGACGGCTGCGCCCCACGGCCAGTGCACCGGGCGGCACGTCCTGGGTAATGGTCGAACCGGCGCCCGTGGTGGCGCCGGCACCCACGCTGACGGGCGCCACCAGCGCCGTGTTGGAACCAATGAAGACGTTGTCGCCGATGCGCGTGACAAACTTGTTCACGCCATCGTAATTGCAGGTGATGGTGCCCGCGCCGATATTCACCTGCTCACCGACCACGGCATCACCCACGTAGGACAGGTGGTTGATCTTCGAACCGGCACCGATCTCCGCCTTCTTGGTCTCGACGAAGTTGCCTACCTTGGCTCCGCGGCCGAGCAGCGTGCCGGGCCGCAGCCGTGCATAGGGACCGACATCACAGCCCTCGCCGACCTCGGCACCGTCCAGATGGCTGAAAGCCTTGATCACACTGCCCTTGCGAATCACGCTATTGCGGATCACGCAGTGGGCGCCGATTTCCACGTCATCCTCGATGGTCACCTGGCCTTCCAGCACCACGTTGATATCCAGGAAGATGTCCCGTCCGACAACAACGGTTCCGCGCACGTCCAGGCGAGCCGGATCGGCCAGGGTGACCCCTTCGGCCATCAGGCGCAGGGCTTCACGGGCCTGGATGGCTCGCTCAAGAACAGCAAGCTGCTGACGATTGTTGGCACCCATCACCTCGACTTCATCGTCCGGTTGCGCGACCTCGATCCCCGTCTTGCCTTTGACAGCCAGGGCCACGACATCGGTCAGATAGTACTCGCCCTGAGCATTGTGGTTGGACAGGCTGTTGAGCCAGGTGCCGGCGTGCGCTCCCGGCAGGGCCATGATGCCGGTGTTGGCCTCGGTGATCAGCAGGTGTTCGGCGCTGGCATCCTTCTGCTCAACAATGGCTTGTACCTCGCCGGCAGGGTTACGCACGATACGACCATAGCCGGTGGGATCGTCCATGGTGACGGTGAGCAAACCCAGGGTGTCTGACCCTGCCTGCGTGCTCAAGCGCTGCAGGGTGCTGCTCCTGAGCAGCGGCACATCGCCGTAGAGCACCAGGATCTGCTCGGCACCACCGGCATGGGGCAAGGCCTGGGCGACGGCATGGCCGGTACCCAGTTGCTCGCTCTGAACAACCCAGTTCAGGTCGTCCGCCGCCAGGGTCTCGCGTACCTTTTCTGCACCGTGACCAATGACCACGTGAATATGCCGCGGTGAAAGCGACCGGGCGCAGTCGATCACATGACCAAGCATGGATTTGCCAGCCACCGGATGCAGAACCTTGGGAAGCGCCGAGCGCATGCGTGTGCCCTGGCCGGCAGCGAGAATGACGATGTCCAATTTCATAGGGGAACCATAACGGGATAGAAGTAGGGTGATGATAGCAAAGCTGGAAGCTGGAAGCTGGAAGCTGGAAGCTGGAAGCTGGAAGCTGGAAGCTGGAAGCGTTAACAGTCTGGGGTTGCGTTTGTCCCGGTCAAACTATTTCTGGCAGACCACGCACAAAGGTCCGGTTCACTCGGACTACTTCCAGCTTCTCGCTTCTCGCTTCTAGCTTCTAGCTTCTAGCTTCCAGCGTGCGGCCAATAAAAAAGGCAGCCGAAGCTGCCTTTCTTATTACCGACTGACTCAGCGATTGTTGATCGCCGGTCCGCCGTATTTCTTGCGCAGTTCCTGGACGGTACGCAGCTGGGCTGCGGCCTCGGCCAGACGAGCGGATGCGGAGCCGTAATCGAACTCGGCGCCCTTTTCGCTCAATGCCTTTTCTGCGGCTTTCTTCGCTTCTTCGGCTGCAGCTTCGTCAATGTCGCCGGCGCGGACGGCCGTGTCGGCAAGCACCTTGACCATGCTCGGCTGGATCTCGATGAAGCCACCAGAGATATAGAATATCTCTTCGTTGCCATCTTGCTTGATCACCCGAACCGGACCCGGCTTGAGGTCGGTGAGCAACGGCGTGTGGCCGGGCAGAATACCCAGATCACCCATGTTGCCGTGTGCCACGACCATTTCGACCAGGCCAGAAAACAGCTCTTCTTCCGCGCTAACGATATCGCAGTGCACTGTCATAGCCATTTCATTGCCTCGATTCTGCGCCCGCTTGCGCGGGCGCTAGCATTACATTTTCTTCGCTTTCTCGATGGCTTCATCGATGGTGCCGACCATGTAGAACGCCTGCTCGGGCAGGTGGTCGAACTCGCCATCCAGAATGCCCTTGAAGGCACGGATGGTGTCCTTGAGCGAAACGTACTTGCCCGGTGCACCGGTAAAGACTTCGGCAACGAAGAAGGGCTGCGACAGGTAACGCTGGATCTTACGAGCGCGGGCTACCAGCTGCTTGTCTTCTTCGGACAGCTCGTCCATACCCAGAATCGCGATGATGTCTTTCAGCTCTTTATAGCGCTGCAGAACATACTGTACGCCACGGGCAGTATCGTAGTGCTCCTGACCGATCACCTGGGGGTCCAGCTGACGGGAGGTGGAGTCCAGCGGATCTACCGCAGGGTAGATACCCAGGGAGGCGATGTCACGGGACAGTACCACGGTCGCGTCAAGGTGGGCGAAGGTGGTGGCTGGCGAGGGGTCGGTCAAGTCGTCGGCTGGTACGTATACCGCCTGGATCGACGTGATGGAGCCCTGCTTGGTGGAGGTAATACGCTCCTGCAGAACACCCATCTCTTCGGCCAGAGTCGGCTGGTAACCTACCGCTGAAGGCATACGGCCCAGCAGTGCGGATACTTCGGTACCGGCCAGGGTGTAACGGTAGATGTTGTCGATGAACAACAGTACGTCACGGCCCTCGTCACGGAACTTCTCGGCCATGGTCAGACCGGTCAGGGCGACGCGCAGACGGTTACCCGGCGGCTCGTTCATCTGACCGTATACCAGGGCAACCTTGTCCAGTACGTTGGAGTCCTTCATCTCGTGATAGAAGTCGTTACCTTCACGAGTACGCTCACCCACACCGGCGAACACGGAATAACCGCTGTGCTCGATCGCGATGTTACGGATCAGCTCCATCATGTTTACGGTTTTACCAACACCGGCACCACCGAACAGACCCACTTTACCGCCTTTGGCAAACGGGCAGATCAGGTCGATAACCTTGATGCCGGTTTCCAGCAGTTCGTTGGAACTGGCCTGTTCCGCGTAGGAGGGAGCCGGGCGATGAATGCCCCAGCGCTCTTCTTCGCCAATCGGGCCGGCTTCGTCAATCGGGTTACCCAGCACGTCCATGATCCGGCCCAGGGTCTTGACACCCACCGGCACGGAAATGGCTGCACCGGTGCTGCTTACGGTCAGGCCGCGCTTGACACCTTCGGTGGTACCCATGGCGATGGTCCGTACAATGCCATCACCGAGCTGCTGCTGAACTTCCAGGGTCAGACCCTTTTCGTCAACCAGCAACGCGTCATACACCTTCGGCACGCCTTCGCGTGGAAATTCCACGTCGATGACGGCACCGATGATTTGAACGATACGTCCGCTACTCATGTTTGGTTCCTCTAAAGTGGTATGAAACCGCTATCGTCTGGCCGGGTCTCAGGAGACCGCGGCGGCGCCGCCGACGATTTCCGAAATTTCCTGGGTGATCGCTGACTGACGAGCCTTGTTGTAGATAAGCTGCAGGCTGTCGATGATATCGCCCGCATTGTCAGTCGCATTCTTCATCGCGATCATACGTGCCGCCTGCTCGCTGGCGTTGTTCTCGATCACTGCCTGATACACCTGCGACTCGATATAACGGATCAGCAGACCATCAAGCAATTCACGGGCATCCGGCTCGTAGACATAGTCCCAGTGACCCTTGAGTTCCTCTTTGTCAGCAGGAACCAGCGGAATCATCTGCTCCACCTTGGGCTGTTGCACCATGGTGTTGACGAATGCGTTGGAGACCAGATACAGACGATCGATCCGACCCTCGTGATAGCCATCAAGCATGACCTTGACGCTACCAATCAGATCGTTCAGCGAGGGCTGTTCACCCAGATTGCTGATCGAAGCGACCACGTTGCCGCCGTAGCTACGGAAGAACGCCTGGCCCTTGCTGCCGATCACGCACAGCTCGGTTTCGACGTTACGGTCACGCCACTCTTTCATGTTCGTGATAAGGGCCTTGAACAGGTTGGTGTTCAAGCCCCCGCACAGACCACGATCCGTACTCACCACGATGTAACCGACCCGCTTGACTTCACGCTCTTGCATGAACGGGTGACGGTACTCGGGGTTGGCATTGGCCAGATGACCAATAACCTGACGGATACGCTCAGCGTAGGGACGGCTGGAAGCCATGCGCTGTTGTGCCTTGCGCATCTTGCTTACCGCCACTTTCTCCATGGCGCTGGTGATCTTCTGAGTACTCTTGATACTCGAAATTTTACCGCGTATCTCTTTTGCGCCTGCCATGTCTCACCTTTCAGGTTAGCCTGCGGCCAGATCGCACGAAGCGGGGCCTGACGATGTCAGACCCCGCAATCGGCTTACCAGCTCTGGGTCGCCTTGAAGTTCTCGATGCCAGACTTGATACCGGCTTCGATCTCGTCGTTGTAGTCGCCCTTCTCGTTGATCTTGGCAACCAGATCAGCCTTGTCACGCTTGAAGTAGGCCAGCAGGGCCTTCTCGAACGCGCCGATCTTGTTCATTTCAACGTCGGTCAGGAAACCCTTCTCGGCTGCGTACAGGACGATGGCCATTTCGGCAACCGACATGGGCGCGTACTGGCCCTGTTTCATCAGTTCGGTAACGCGCTGACCGTGCTCCAGCTGCTTGCGGGTAGCCTCATCGAGGTCCGAAGCAAACTGGGCGAAAGCTGCCAGTTCACGGTACTGAGCCAGTGCGGTACGAATACCACCGGACAGCTTCTTGATGATCTTGGTCTGCGCCGCGCCACCTACCCGGGATACCGATACACCGGCGTTAACGGCCGGACGGATACCTGAGTTGAACAGGTTGGATTCCAGGAAGATCTGACCGTCGGTGATCGAGATCACGTTGGTCGGTACGAACGCGGAAACGTCACCAGCCAGGGTCTCGATGATCGGCAGAGCCGTCAGGGAACCGGTCTTGCCTTTCACTTCACCGTTGGTGAGCTTCTCGACGTAGTCTTCGGAAATGCGCGATGCGCGCTCCAGCAGACGGCTGTGGAGATAGAACACGTCACCGGGATAGGCTTCACGACCCGGCGGACGACGCAGCAACAGGGAGATCTGACGGTAGGCAACAGCCTGCTTGGACAAATCATCATAGATGATCAGCGCGTCTTCACCGCGGTCACGGAAGTACTCACCCATGGTGCAACCGGCGTAGGGCGCCAGGAACTGCAGGGCAGCCGGCTCGGAAGCCGAGGCCGCGACAACGATGGTGTTGCTCATCGCGCCGTTCTCTTCCAGCTTGCGCACGACGTTGGCGATGGTCGACTGCTTCTGACCGATAGCCACGTACACACACTTGATGCCGGAATCTTTCTGGTTGATGATCGCGTCGATCGCGATGGCCGTCTTACCTGTCTGACGGTCACCAATGATCAGCTCACGCTGGCCACGGCCGATCGGGATCATGGCGTCGATTGACTTGTAGCCGGTCTGTACCGGCTGGTCTACCGACTTACGCCAGATCACGCCCGGCGCCACTTTCTCGACTGCATCAGTCAGTTTGGCGTCGATCACGCCCTTGCCATCGATCGGGTTACCCAGGGCGTCAACGACGCGACCGAGCAATTCCGGACCGACCGGGACTTCAAGAATACGACCGGTACATTTGGCGGTCATGCCCTCGGCGAGACCCAGGTAGTCACCCAGTACCACCGAACCCACGGAGTCCTGCTCCAGGTTCAGTGCCATACCGTATACACCACCGGGGAACTCGATCATTTCACCGTACATCACATCAGCAAGGCCGTGAATGCGCACGATACCGTCAGAAACGCTGACGATGGTGCCCACGTTCCGGGCCTGCGAAGACACATCGAGTTTCTCGATGCGTTGCTTGATAATTTCGCTAATTTCGGAAGGATTCAATTGCTGCATGCCATGTCCCTCAAATCAGGATTTCAACGCCTCGGCCAGCTTATCCAGCTTGCCGCGGACCGAACCGTCGATGACCAGGTCACCCGCACGAATCAACACACCGCCGATCAAGGCCGGGTTGATGGTCACATGAGGAGTTACTGTCCGGTCTAACCGCTTAGTCAGCGCGGTTGCCAGCGTTTTCTGTTGATCGTCGCTCAGCTCGAAGGCGGATTCCACCTCGACCACTATGCTCCGATCGTGTTCTGCCTTGTGCTGCTCGTAAAGCTCGGCAATTACCGGGATCAAGGGCAAACGGTCATGCTCGGCCAGGGTTCGGATAAAATTGCCGAAACCCTCGTCGATATGACCCTCGCACACCATGAGCAGGTCTTCCGCCTTGCGCTCATCGGTCAAGCCGGGATTGCGCATCCTCTGAGCAAAAGCATCATCCTCGACCGCCGCAGCCGCCAACGCCAGCATGCCCGACCAGGCATCCAGCGTATTGGCGGAAGAAGCGAACTCGAACGCTGCCTTCGCATAAGGTCGAGCTAGCGTGTTGATAGTAGCCATCGCTCGCCTCGCTTAGAGTTGTGCGGCCAGTTTGTTAACCAGCTCACTGTGTGCCTTGGAATCCACTTCGGATCCCAGAATCTGCTCGGCACCTTGAACAGCCAGAACGGCTACCTGGGCACGGAGTTCATCCTTGGCGCGATTTACTTCCTGTTCGATCTCGGCCTTGGCGGCCGTGATCAGGCGTTCACCTTCGGAACGTGCCTGGTCTTTCGCTTCCTCGATAATGAGGTTGGCACTCTTGTTGGCTTGCTCGATGATCTGAGTAGCCTGTTCCTTGGTCTCACGCAGGGTCTGGGAAGCTTTCTCCTGGGCTAGGTCCAGGTCACGCTGGGCGCGGCCAGCCGCGTCCAGACCTTCGGCGATTTTTTTCTGGCGTTCCTGCATGGCGGCGGTAATCGGCGGCCATACATACTTCATGGTGAACCAGACAAAAATAGCGAAGGCAATCGTTTGACCAAACAGCGTCAGATTAATATTCACAGCGATTTACCTCGTGCTATTCGTTGAGTCCCGGATATGTCGATCCAGATGATTGCCCGGCGGGATGACCTGTTACAGGCTTCCCGCCGGAGATCAGTCTGAATTAAGCGGCAACGCCAGGAGCAACAACGAAGATCAGGTACATCGCGATACCAACACCGATCATCGGCACGGCGTCGAGCAGACCGGCCATCAGGAAGGTCTTGGTTTGCAGCTGCGGACCCAGCTCAGGCTGACGGGCTGTGGATTCCAGCAGCTTGCCACCCAGCAGGGCGAAGCCGATACCAGTACCCAGAGCGCCCAGACCGATCATGATGGCGGCAGACATGATTACGAGTTCCATAATTACTCCTAAAGTTCAAGGTTGCAGTTCAAGGTTGGTTATTGATTGAACACGGTTCGAGTGCGTCAGTGAGCATCCTCATGAGCAGCACTCAGGTACACCACAGTCAGCACCATGAAGATGAAGGCCTGCAGCGGAATTACAAGAATATGGAAGATAGCCCATGGCACGTTCAGACCCCACTGGAGGTAGAAAGGTAACAGAGCGATCAGAATAAACACCACTTCACCGGCATACATGTTGCCGAAGAGTCGCAGTGCCAGGCTCAGGGGCTTGGTCAGCAGGCCGAGAATCTCAAGGAACAGGTTGAACGGAATCAGAGCCCAGTGCTTGAACGGCGTGAACGAGAGCTCCTTGATGAAGCCACCGAAGCCCTTCACCTTGAAGCTGTAGAAAATGATCAGGATGAATACACCCAGGGAGATACCGAAGGTACCGTTGGGATCAGCCGTCGGCACGATCTTGAAGTAGTCCAGACCCAGGACCTTGGCCAGACCAGGTATGTAATCCACCGGAATCCACTTCAGCGAGTTCATCAGGAAGACCCAGACGAAGATGGTCAGAGCCAGCGGAGCAACCAGGGCGTTGCGGCCATGGAAGGTGTCCTTGACCACGCCCTGGACAAATTCAACGACCATTTCGACCACGTTCTGCGTCTTGCCGGGGATGCCGGCAGTGGCTTTCTTGGCCACGGTGCGGAAAATGAACAGGAACACCAGACCCATGAAGACCGACCAGCCCAGGGTATCGATGTGGAATGCCATGAACCCCATGTCGGTCGCTTCCGCGCCACTCTGGGCCAGCGTCCACGTTGCTTCCTGCACAACACTGCCGTCGTATCGCTCGTAACCGGCCGGGAGCTTACCGTAAGTCAGGTTCTGCAAATGGTGCTGGATATAATCCGCTGAAGAAGTTGCCATATTTGCCTCTAACTCAATGCTTTTGAAATCGTCGGACGATGAGCAGTGCACAGGCCCCTACTGCCAGTACCGCGAGATAACCGGCGAACACCGCGGTTGGCTCCAGGGGATCTACACCTACCCAAACCAGCACGAAAAGTGCGGCTGTCAAAATTATCTTGCCGGCCTCGCCGGAGTAGAACTCCCTGACGATGGCCCGGGCCGACCGGGCTCCGCTGTAGCGGTACACCCGATAGGCAAAATAGGCATTGGGGAGCAAGGCAACAAGCCCCCCGAGCAGACCGGAATACCCGGCCACATGACCCTGGAAAACCCACAGAATCAGGGCTGCCAACACGGCAACCACGGTTTGCATACTCAGCACCGGAAAGGCTGGCAACTGGCGGAACGGGATCTTGTTGGGCGTTCTTGCGTCCATCACCCCGCCTCGCACTGATGACCTTTCGCTGTTTTTCATGTCGCTGAGCGCAACACTCTGGTGCATTTACACCAGCTAAAATAGCGCGAGGAGTATAGGTTGAAAAAAGATCAGGTTCAACAGCAACCGGCCAAATGCCGCGGCATCCGTCCAGGTTGACCGTTTTGGCCTTACTTGATGTGCATCAGCACACCGTCGAGTTCGTCCAGCGAGCTGTAGCTGATCACCAGCTTGCCCTTGCCCTTGGCGCCGTGCTGGATGCTCACCGCAGCACCGATACGCTCGGCAAGATCCTGCTCGAGCCGCTCTATATCAGGGTTGGCTCGCGTACTGCCTGGTTCCCGGCGCGGGTTCAGCCACTGGCGAACCAGGGCCTCGGTCTGACGCACGGTAAGACCCTTGGCCACTACCTGGCGTGCCGCCTGGGTCTGCTGCTCGGCGGGCAGACCCAGGAGGGCGCGGGCATGGCCCATTTCCAGGTCGCCACGTTCGAGCAACAGCTTGACGTCATCGGGCAATGACATCAGCCGTAACAGATTAGTAATGGTCACCCGCGACTTGCCCACTGCATCGGCGACCTGCTGCTGGGTCAGTTCGAACTCCTGCTGCAGCCGTTGCAGGGCGATGCCCTCTTCGATCGGATTGAGATCTTCACGCTGGATGTTCTCGATCAGCGCCATGGCGATGGCGGCTTCGTCGGGTACATCGCGGATGACAGCAGGAATCGTATCCAGACCGGCCTGCTGGGTAGCACGCCAGCGACGTTCACCGGCGATGATCTCATATCGGCCATCGGCGATCGGCCGGACCACGATCGGTTGCATGACGCCCTGAACACGGATCGAATTGGCCAGTTCTTCCAGCGCCTGGGGATCCATGTCCCGGCGCGGCTGATACTTGCCACGCTGGATCAGATCAACCGGCAGGTCCTTGAGCTGTTGTTCCTGGGCCTCGGCCTCCTGACCGGTGTTGCCGGGCTGACCGAGCAATGCATCGAGACCCCGCCCCAAGCCGCGTTTCTTGACCGCCATGCGTCTGTCGTCCTTTTTCTGTTATTCGTTCGCGCTCGCCAGGGCGGCTGCCCGGGCGGCTTGCTTGTTGCGACGTACCACTTCACCCGCCAGGGCCAGATAAGCCACGGCACCACGGGACTGCTTGTCGTAGGTCAGTGCCGGCATGCCGAAACTGGGCGCCTCGGCCAGACGTACGTTGCGTGGGATGACCGTCTGGTACAGCTTGTCACCGAAATGACTGGCCAACTGGGCCGATACATCCAGTGTCAGGCTGTTGCGCGGGTCGTACATGGTGCGCAGCAAGCCTTCGATCTGCAAACTGGGGTTGAGCACCGAGGCGATACGCTGGATGGTGTTGACCAGCGCCGACAATCCCTCCAGGGCGTAATACTCGCACTGCATCGGAATGATCACCGCGTCCGCTGCCACCAGGCCGTTGACCGTCAGCATGTTCAACGAAGGGGGGCAGTCGATCAGAACATAGTCATAGCTGTTGCGCGCCGATGACAGTGCATAACGCAGACGGCTTTCCTTCATTTTCAATGCCAGCAGCTCGACCTCGGCCGCAGTCAGGTCACCGTTGGCCGGTAGCAGATCATAGCCGCCATTTTCCGAACGCTGCACCGCCTGTTGGAAGTCACAGCGATCCGTGAGCAGTTCATAGACCGAATTGTCCAGGCTGGCCTTGTCGATGCCACTGCCCATGGTGGCATTGCCCTGGGGGTCGAGGTCGACCAGCAGAACCTTGCGCTTGGTTGCCGCCAGCGAGGCAGCCAGGTTGATGCAGGTGGTGGTCTTGCCGACACCGCCCTTCTGGTTGGCTATTGCCAGTACCTTGCCCACATACACCTCCTATCCGTTCACCGCCTGGACCAGGCGACGCAGTACCAGCAGATGCCGACTGCCCTGGCAGCCGGGTACGCTCAACCGGGTACTGCGTTCCACTTCGAAATCGACCGGCAGAGCTGCAAGCTCCTCTTCCGGATATTGGCCCTTCATGGCCAGCCAGCGCGTCTGCGGATGACTCAGATGACGGGTCATCTGGGTAAAATCGGCAAGCGAACTGAAGGCTCGGGAAACAATACCATCAAAGCCGGTTTCGGTCTGGAAGGCTTCGACCCTGCCCTGAAAAACTTTCAGGTTGGTCAGACCCAGTTCCAGTTTGACCTGGGTCAGAAAGCGGGTTTTCTTGCCATTGCTGTCGAGCAGCAGGAACTGCGTCTCGGGCCGCATGATGGTCAGAATGATGCCCGGCATGCCACCGCCGCTACCGACGTCGAGCCAACGCTCGCCCTCGACGAACGGCAGGATGCTGAGGCTGTCGAGCAGATGCCGGCTGACCATCTCATCCGGGTTACGTACCGCGGTCAGATTGTAGGCCTTGTTCCACTTCTGCAGCAGGGCCAGGTAGTCGAGTAGTCGCTGGCTCTGGGCTTCGCTCAGATCGATACCCATCTCGGCTGCGCCCTGGCCGAGTTCCGCGGCATCCTCGATCATCAGCGTCAGGCCTCGCGAAGCAGGCTGCTACCGGCAGCGCTGCGCTTTTTCAGATGGATCAGCAGCAGGCTCACCGCAGCGGGGGTGACCCCGGGGATGCGCGAGGCCTGGCCCAGGGTTTCGGGTCGCACATCGGCCAGTTTGTGTTTGATCTCGTTGGACAGGCCGTTCAGAGCCAGATAATCCAGGCTGTCCGGAATGCGTGTCTGCTCGTGCTGACGCAGGCGATTGATCTCTTCCTGCTGACGCTCGATATAACCGGCGTATTTGGTGTGAATTTCCACCTGTTCGGCCGCGTCTGGGGATATATCCACCTGGCCGGTCAGTTCACACAGGGTGTGGTAATCGACTTCCGGTCGGCGGAGCAGGTCAAGCAGACTGTATTCATGGGTCAACGGGGTCGCGAACTTCTCGGCGAAGGCCTTGCCGGTATCGCTGCTCGGCTGTACCCAGGTACTGCGCAGACGCTGCTGCTCAAGGTCGATCGCCTCGCGCTTGGCGCTAAATGCGGCCCAGCGTTGGTCATCGACCAGACCCAGTTCCCTGCCCTTTTCGGTCAGACGCAGATCGGCGTTGTCTTCGCGCAGCACCAGCCGGTATTCCGCCCGGGACGTGAACATGCGATAGGGCTCGCGGGTCCCCATGGTGATCAGGTCATCGACCAGTACGCCGATGTAGGCTTCATCGCGACGCGGACACCAGGCCTCCTGGCCGGTAGCACGGCGGGCGGCATTCATGCCGGCGAGCAGACCCTGGGCTGCGGCTTCTTCGTAACCGGTGGTACCGTTGATCTGGCCGGCGAAGAACAGACCGTCAATCACCTTGGTTTCCAGCGAGTACTTCAGATCCTGGGGATTGAAATAGTCGTATTCGATGGCATAACCGGGGCGCAATATGTGGGCGTTCTCCATGCCTTCGATCGATTGCACCACCTGCAGTTGGACGTCGAACGGCAGAGAGGTGGATATGCCGTTGGGGTACAGCTCATGGGTGGTCAGACCCTCGGGCTCGATAAAGACCTGGTGCTGGTTCTTGTCAGCGAAACGGTGAATCTTGTCCTCGATGGACGGGCAGTAGCGCGGGCCCACCCCTTCGATCACACCGGTGTACATCGGCGAGCGATCCAGGTTGTTGCGGATGATCTCGTGGGTGCGCTCGTTGGTGTAAGTAATCCAGCAATTGACCTGCTGCGGATGCTCCTCGACCTTGCCCAGAAATGACATCACCGGCAACGGGGTGTCCCCGGGCTGGGCTGTCATCTTGCTGAAGTCGACCGAACGTCCATCGATCCTCGGCGGAGTGCCTGTCTTCAGCCGGTCAACCCGCAGCGGCAGCTCACGCAGTCGCTTTGCCAGTGTGGTGGCGGGCGGATCACCAGCGCGGCCGCCGGAATAGTTATCCAGCCCGATATGAATCAGGCCGCCGAGGAAGGTCCCGGTGGTAAGCACGACGTTGTCAGCATGAAAACGCATGCCCATCTGGGTCACGGCACCACAGACCCGGTCATTCTCGACGATCAGGTCATCGCAGGCCTGCTGGAAAATCCACAGATTGGGCTGGTTCTCGAGGATTTCACGGATCGCCGCCTTGTACAGAATGCGGTCGGCCTGGGCCCGTGTCGCCCTGACTGCGGGGCCCTTGCGGCTGTTGAGCACTCTGAACTGGATGCCTGCGCGGTCCGTGGCTCGGGCCATCGCACCGCCGAGGGCGTCGATTTCCTTGACCAGATGACTCTTGCCGATACCACCGATGGCCGGGTTGCAGCTCATCTGACCCAGTGTTTCGACATTGTGGGTGAGCAGCAGTGTTTTCACACCCATGCGGGCAGCCGCCAGCGCAGCCTCCGTACCGGCATGACCGCCACCTACCACTATCACGTCAAAACGACTTGGAAATTCCACAACAGACCTCGTTCCGGTGAAATGCCGGCTTCGGGAAAAGGGCGGTGATTATAGGCCCTGAACATGAAAATTGCAGCCTTGCTCTGGCTATTTTTTGAGCAGCTGACTCTGGCCGGTCGATCACCTGACTAACAATAGATTAAAGAGAGAAAAGATTTTAAAAGCTTTATGTTATTAATGCTAATGGTCAGCCACTTATCGGTGGATAAGTGGCTCCAGCCCTTCTATCACGGGTCTATCCAGGAGGCGAAACTCTGTGATTATCCTGCCTGCGGATGGGTTCGGTTCGGGTGGGTTACCTGTGTACAAGTAGGCTACTTATACACAGGCCATTTCCTGCACGTCTTATGCACACGCTTTGACCCCCACTTCAAGGGCACTTGTACACAGGGCTTGGCTGCGGCTATTTGCCGATACAGAAGCTGGAAAAGATGCGTCCCAGCAGATCGTCGGCACTGAATTCACCCGTGATGGCACCCAATGCCTGTTGGGCCATGCGCAGGTCTTCCGCCAGTAACTCCCCGGCGCCCATCAACGTGAGCTGCTGATGACCATGCTCGAGCAGGTTGCTGGCCTCTTCCAGGGCCTCCAGATGCCGCCGGCGCGCGCTGAACAGGCTCTCACTGGTCTGGCTGTAGCCCATGCACCCTTTCAGGTGCTCGCGCAGCTCTGTGATGCCTTCTCCGTTGCGGGCACTCAGGCGCAGGGTCACGCTGCCATCCGCTGCCTGCGTCTGCCCCACGGTCTCGCCGATCAGATCGATCTTGTTCAGCACCAGGGTCACCTTGGCCGGATCCGGTGGCGCCGTCAGGAACTCGGGCCACAACTGGTCGGGATCGAGGGCTTCTGGTTGGCTGGCATCGACCATCAGCAGGATACGATCGGCGTCGGTGATTGCCTGCATCGCCCGTTCAACACCGATGCGTTCGACTTGATCCTCGGTGGCCCGCAGGCCCGCGGTATCGATGATATGCAGTGGCATACCGTCGATATGAATGTGCTCACGCAGGATGTCCCGAGTGGTCCCTGCGATATCGGTGACAATCGCACTTTCCTTGCCCGCCAGGGCGTTGAGCAGGCTGGACTTGCCGGCATTGGGGCGGCCGGCGATCACCACTGTCATACCGTCGCGCAACAGCGCGCCCTGCCCTGCCTCACGCTGTACCTCGCGCAGGTGCTGGCGTATGTCCTGCAGCTGCCCCAGTACGTGACCATCGGCAAGAAAGTCGATTTCCTCCTCGGGAAAATCGATCGCCGCTTCCACATAGATACGCAGGCCTATCAGGGCCTCGGTCAGGGCGTGCACCCGTGTGGAAAAGGCGCCCTGCAGTGAATGCAGGGCGTTGCGTGCGGCCTGTTCCGAGCTGGCTTCAATCAGGTCGGCTATCGCTTCGGCCTGGGCCAGATCCAGCTTGTCATTGAGAAAGGCACGCTCGCTGAATTCACCGGGGCGGGCCGGTCTGGCACCGGCGTCAAAACAGGCCTTGAGCAGCAGGTCCAGAACCACCGGTCCACCGTGGCCTTGCAGTTCCAGAACATCCTCACCGGTGAAGGAATGGGGTCCGGGGAAGAACAGGGTCAGGCCCTGGTCCAGCGCCTGTTCGCCATGCCAGAGCGTGCCGTAGTGCGCATGCCTGGGCCGGGGTTGCAGTCGGCTGATGTGCTGGGCGATCTGCAAGGCCTGTGGCCCGGATATCCGGACTATGCCGACCCCGCCCTGTCCGGGAGGTGTGGCGATCGCAGCGATGGTATCGGTATGGTAGCTGGGGCTCATCTACAGGCTCCGGTAGTCGGCACGGGTCCGGGGGACCCACAGCAAAACGCCCCGTAATCGGGGCGTTTGCTTGGACCGGTGAAAGGTCAGTTCTTGGCGGCAGCGCCTTTTTCGATCTGCCGGGTAATGTACCACTGCTGGGCAATCGACAGGATGTTGTTGACCACCCAGTACAGCACCAGACCGGCCGGGAACCAGAGGAAGAAGAAGGTGAAGATGATCGGCAGCATCTTCAGTACCTTGGCCTGCATCGGGTCCGGGGGCGTCGGATTGAGCTGCTGCTGAATGAACATGGTCGCGCCCATCAGGATCGGCAGAATGAAGTAGGGATCCTTGAGTGACAGGTCGGTGATCCAGCCCAGCCAGGGCGCCTGGCGCATCTCGACGCTTTCCATCAGGGTCCAGTACAGCGCAATGAAGACCGGCATCTGTACGAGGATCGGCAAACAGCCACCCAGCGGATTGATCTTTTCCTTCTTGTACAGCTCCATCATGCCCTGGGACATCTTCTGGCGGTCGTCACCGTACTGCTCTTTAAGAGCAGCCAGCTTGGGCGCCACGCGCCGCATGTTGGCCATCGAGCGGTAGCTGGTAGCAGACAGCGGGAAGAAGATCAGTTTGATCAGCAATGTCAGCAGGATGATGCTCCAGCCCCAGTTGCCGACAAAACCGTGGATGAAGCTCAATACCCAGAACAGCGGTTGGGCGATCCACCAGAGGAAGCCGTAGTCCACCGTCAGTTCGAGACCGGGAGAGATGGCTTCCAGACGATCCTGGATCTTGGGACCGGCATAGAAGTCAGCAGAGATGACTGCCTGCTCGCCTGCCGGAATCACGGTAGCCGGGCTAGTGAAACCGACAATGTAGTTGCCTGCGCTGTCCTTGCTGGTGCGATACACGTGGGGACGATCAGGCGCGGGTATCCAGGCGCTGACGAAATAGTGCTGCAGCCAGGCGACCCAGCCACCTTCGACCGTTTCCTTCAGCGCAGCCTTGTCCATGTCGGAAAAATCGACCTTGGTATAGGAGTCATCCGAGCTCCAGTAGGCAGCGCCCAGGTAGGTTGCCATGCCGGTGGCACTGGAACTGGATGGATCCGGGCTCTTGTCCCGCTTGATCTGGCCGTAGAGGTGCGCACTCCAGTCCTCGCCACTCTGGTTGTCGATCAGATAGTCGACGTCGATCAGATACTGGCCGCGGGTGAAGGTGAAACGCTTGATATAGCTGACGCCGTTTTCTTCAAAGGTCAGATCTACCACCAGCTGATCATCATCGCCCAGCGTGTAATTCTGTTGAGCGGCGGTGTACATCGGGCGTCCGCCCGGGCGTGCATCGATGCCGTTCTTGCCGACCAGACCGCTCTGGGACACATAGGTCATGCTGGCTGAACGCTCGAGAATCGGGAACGGCAGATCGGGTCGATCCTTGCGTACCGGATATTCTGGCAGCGACAGGTCGACCAGGTCACCACCGCGAGGATCGATGGCGACCAGCAGGGTGTCGGTTGCCACCTTGATCAGGTTTCCGTTGCTTTGCGCTGCGGCCGGTGCCGATGGAATTTCGGCAACGCCCGGTTCCACTGCGGTGGGCACGTCGTCTGCCGCAGCAGAGGCCATATCCCCGGTGGAGGCAGTGGGTACGTCGGAGGGGACGTCAGGCTGACTCGCTTGCTCGCTGGTTACAGCCTCAGGCAGTTCGGGCTGGCCATAATCGGTATTCCACTGCAGCACCATGAGGTAAGTAATCACCAGCAAGGCCGCTATGAGTATATTTCGTTGCATGTTCATGGCTTGTTCATCTGAGAAGAATGATTGGCAGTGGCGGGCGGTACGGGATCGTAACCCCCGTCGCTCCAGGGATTACAACGCCCGAGTCGTTTCGCGCTCAACAGGCTGCCGCGAAGCAGGCCGTGGGATTCGATGGCCTCCTGGGCGTAGCAAGAGCAGGAAGGATAGAAACGACAATGGCTGGCCATCAGCGGACTGATAGCGTAGCGGTAAACCTTGATCAGTCCGAGTGCGACATTACGCATTGGATGACGGGGGTCCGGAATGGCGTGAACGGGGTGGCTTGTCAGCAGCCTTTGCCAGCTTGCGCCACATGCCTTGATACAGCTCGTGTAGCGCCGCGTTATCAAGTTCGCCCAGGCCCTTGCGGGCCAGGACGACGATGTCCAGGCTGCCCAGCTCGTTCCGGTTCAATCTGAACGATTCCCGGGCTATGCGTTTGACTCTGTTGCGGTCAACCGCACGCCGAACACTTTTCTTGGCAATCACCAGACCCAGGCGCGAGTGGCCCAGACCGTTGGGTCTGGCCAGCAACAGCACACAGGGGCCGGAAGCCTTGCGGGTGGCACCGTCAAATACGGTCTTGAATTGTGCAGACGTGAGTAGTCTGAGTTCAGTTCCGAAACCGTGGTCCACCAGTACAGCCGGTCTTAAGCTGACAGGCGCTTACGACCTTTCGCGCGACGGCGTGCCAGTACGTTGCGACCGTTGGCAGTAGCCATGCGAGCGCGGAAACCGTGGTTACGCTTGCGCTTCAAAACGCTGGGTTGAAATGTTCTTTTCATCTTGGGATACCTGATTGATTCGCGTCAGAGCAGTGAGCCCCTTCAAGGGACCGGCAATTCTAGAGAATAACCGGGTGCAGGTCAATTCGATTTGGTGCCGGTATCTTGTTAAAAACAATATAGAAAGATGTTTTTTAAAAGACTGATGATGTTAATGCTAATGGTGAACCGCTTTTCTGTGGGTAACCCCGTCAAGCCCCCGTGATTCATGGCTTTGCAGGAATGCAAAGGGTGTGTACAGCCGGTGTCTGGAACGGCTCGGTTCGTGTGTGCTCCTTGTGGATAAAACGGTGTTCTATCCACAGGTGGTTTCATCCACACTCCGCAGGTGTTGTTTTCCACAGTGCTCCCGTGCGGTTGCGCACAGGGTTGGGGTTCGCCGTCAGCCCGGGTTTCTGGTGTTCCTGGCCGCTAACCAGGCCGTTCCCGGCAGCCTGCGATTCAGCTTTTCGGGGTGAAAGTCAAGCGGGCAAGAGTGTGGATAACTAGGGGCATTAGGCGCTAGAATGGCGTCTGGAATTAGCCGGTAGAGCATGATTTATCCGTGCTCCGCCCATCAAAAGACTATGTCGTTCCTGAGGGAAGGACCGGGGGAATTTGTGTCGGTTGTACTCTGGCAGCAATGCATTGATTTTCTGCGTGATGAGCTACCATCCCAAGAGTTCAATACCTGGATCCGGCCGTTGCAGGTGGACGGCGACCAGGCTGAGCTGAGGCTCTATGCGCCCAATCGCTTTGTGCTTGACTGGGTCAACGACAAATACTTGAACCGGGTCCAGGAGCTGCTCGACGACCTGTCACAGGGGCAAGCCCCCCTGGTGTCGCTGCTGATTGGCAGCCGACGTGCGGCATCCGCTGCGGTAACCCCGCGAACGCCCCAGGCTGCTCCGGCGGTTGCAGCCTCCGCCGACACGGTCATGTCAGCCAGTGCTCCGGTCATGCCGCGAACCCAGGTCGTGGCCCAGGGCTTTCAACCCGAGCAGGGCCAGGGTGTCCGCGTCGAGGATGACGACCCACGTCCACCGCAACGGGCCGACCAGGGCGGACCCAGTTCGCCGGTCATCAAGCACACCAGCTACCTGAACCGCAGCTTTACCTTTGAAAACTTCGTCGAGGGCAAGTCCAACCAGCTGGCCCGCGCGGCTGCCTGGCAGGTGGCGGATAACCCCAAGCATGGTTACAACCCGTTGTTCCTGTATGGCGGCGTAGGTCTGGGCAAGACGCACCTGATGCATGCGGTGGGCAATCATCTGCTCAAGCGCAATCCTGCAGCCAAGATCGTCTATCTGCACTCCGAGCGTTTCGTGGCTGACATGGTCAAGGCGTTGCAGATGAACGCGATCAACGACTTCAAACGCTACTACCGTTCGGTGGATGCTCTGCTGATCGACGACATCCAGTTTTTCGCCAAGAAGGAACGGTCCCAGGAAGAATTTTTTCACACCTTCAACGCGCTGCTTGAAGGTGGCCAGCAGGTCATTCTGACCAGTGACCGCTACCCCAAGGAAATCGACGGTCTCGAGGAGCGACTCAAGTCCCGCTTTGGCTGGGGCCTGACCGTCGCGGTCGAACCGCCGGAATTGGAAACCCGGGTAGCGATTCTGATGAAAAAGGCCGAGCAGTCCCGCGTTGACCTGCCCCACGATGCTGCCTTCTTTATTGCCCAGCGCATACGCTCCAACGTGCGCGAACTCGAAGGGGCGCTCAAGCGTGTGATCGCCAGCGCGCATTTCATGGGCCGCGACATCACCATCGAACTGATTCGGGAATCGCTGAAGGATCTCCTGGCACTGCAGGACAAGCTGGTGAGCATCGACAACATCCAGCGCACCGTGGCCGAGTATTACAAGATCAAGGTATCCGACGTGCTCTCGAAGCGGCGCTCGCGCTCCGTTGCCAGGCCGCGTCAGGTGGCCATGGCATTATCCAAGGAACTGACCAACCACAGCTTGCCGGAAATCGGTGATGCTTTCGGGGGGCGTGACCACACCACCGTCCTGCACGCGACCCGCAAGATTGCCGAACTGCGTGAAACCGACGCGGATATTCGGGAAGACTATAAAAATCTGCTGAGAACGCTGACCACCTGAGGTCGCCTATCCGGCATCCGTTTCCATACTGCACGAGGTCGAAGGAAGACAATGCAATTTACCATTCAGCGTGAAGCCCTGTTGAAACCCCTGCAACTGGTTGCCGGGGTCGTGGAGCGTCGTCAGACCCTGCCGGTTCTCTCGAATGTTCTACTGGTAGTGGATGGAAGCACGCTGTCGCTGACCGGTACCGATCTGGAAGTTGAACTGGTGGGTCGGATTCAGCTGGAAGAACCTGCCGAAGCGGGTGAGATTACCGTACCGGCGCGCAAGCTGATGGATATCTGCAAGTCCCTGCCGGATGAAGTTGCCCTGACGCTCAAGGTCGAAGACAACAAGGCGGTCATCAAGGCAGGTCGCAGTCGTTTCACCCTGGCCACCCTGCCCGCCTCGGATTTCCCGAATGTAGAGGAAGGTCCGGGTTCAATGACCTTTTCGGTCAATCAGAACAAATTGCGCCGTCTCATAGAGCGCACCAGCTTCGCCATGGCGCAGCAGGATGTGCGCTATTACCTCAACGGTATGCTGCTGGAAATCAACAAGGGGCAATTGCGCGCCGTGGCGACCGATGGTCACCGCATGGCGATGTGCACCCTGGATGCCGATATCGATTACCAGGAACGTTACCAATTGATCGTGCCGCGCAAGGGCATTCTTGAACTGGCCCGACTTCTCGGCGAAGCAGACGACCTGGTGAGCATCGTGCTGGGTACGCATCACATTCGTGCCACTACAGGGGATTTCACTTTCACCTCCAAACTGGTCGATGGCAAGTTCCCCGATTACGAGCGCGTTCTGCCCCGTGGCGGTGACAAGATTGTACTGGCCGATCGTCAGGTACTGCGTAACGCCTTCAGCCGTACCGCGATCCTCTCCAATGAAAAGTATCGTGGTATCCGCTTGATGCTCAGCGACTCAATGCTGAAGATCCAGGCGAACAACCCGGAGCAGGAAGAGGCGGAAGAAGATATCGCCGTGGAATACAACGGCAGTGCGCTGGAAATCGGATTCAATGTCAGCTATCTGCTCGACGTGATGAACGTGCTGAGCAACGAACAGATCAAGATGATCCTGTCCGATGCCAACAGCAGTGCACTGGTACAGGAATCCGAATCGGACGATAGCGTATACGTCGTCATGCCGATGCGGCTGTAGGCTACTCGACCTTTCATGCCCCTCAAGCGTTTGTCAGTCACCGCGGTGCGCAACCTGCACCCGGTGACGATCTACCCCTCCCCGCATATAAACCTGATCTACGGCGATAATGGCAGCGGCAAGACCAGCCTGCTTGAAGCCATCCATATTCTGGGCCTGGCCCGTTCCTTCCGTAGTACCCGACTGCAACCGGTCATCCAGCATCAGCACGACGCCTGCACGGTGTTCGGTGAACTCCTGCTGGATAACGGCGTGGTGACTTCCATGGGGATCACTCGCAGTAAACAGGCTGACTACCAGATTCGTATTGACGGACAAACAGTGCGCAGCACGGCCCAGCTCGCAGACACCTTGCCTCTGCAGTTGATCAATCCGGACAGCTTTCGTTTGCTGGAAGGGGCGCCCAAACAGCGCCGCCAGTATCTCGACTGGGGTGTGTTCCACGTGGAACATCAGTTTCTGGGCACCTGGCAACGGCTGCAAAAAAGCCTCAAGCAACGGAATTCATTGCTTCGACGTGGTAGAATTGAACGTTCGCAGCTAAGCCCCTGGGAGGCTGAGCTGGTAGCCTCAAGCGAACGGATCGACTTATTCCGGCGGGCCTATATAGCCAAGCTGAAACCGGTCTTCGAGGACGTCCTGTCGCAACTGGTGAGCCTGGACGATCTGACCCTTAGCTACTTCCGTGGCTGGGACAAGGACCGTGACCTGCAAGCAGTACTGGATTCCCAGTTCGATCGAGACTGTCAGCTGGGCCATACCCAGGCGGGTCCCCAGCGTGCGGATCTGAGGCTGCGGATCAAGGGTATGAACGCGGCCGAGGTGCTGTCCAGAGGGCAGCAGAAGCTGGTCGTGTGTGCCCTGAAGATCGCCCAGGGGTATCTGTTGAAGGAGCGAGGTCGCCAGCAGGATTGTGTTTTTCTGGTGGATGACCTGCCCTCGGAGCTTGACGAACATCATCGCGGCGCCCTTTGCCGATTGTTGGAAGGGCTGAACTGCCAGGTATTCATCACCGGTGTAGAGGCTGAACAGCTCGCCCGGTCCTGGCAGAAAGAGACATTACTGACCATGTTCCACGTGGAACATGGACACATTGCGCAGACCGAAAGTTGTCTGGAGTGACGAGAATATGACCGAAGATAGAGCCTACGATTCATCAAGCATCAAGGTCCTCAAGGGCCTGGATGCGGTGCGAAAACGCCCCGGCATGTACATCGGTGACACGGATGACGGTACCGGTCTGCACCATATGGTTTTTGAGGTAGTCGACAATTCAATCGACGAGGCCCTGGCCGGCCACTGTACCGATATCACCATCGTCATCCATACCGACGAGTCCATCACCGTGCGGGACAACGGTCGCGGCATTCCGGTGGACATGCACGAAGAGGGTGTATCAGCTGCCGAAGTCATCATGACCGTCCTCCATGCGGGCGGTAAATTTGACGATAACAGCTACAAGGTATCCGGCGGCCTCCACGGGGTGGGTGTGTCCGTGGTCAACGCCCTGTCCGAAGAGCTGATCCTGACCGTACGTCGCGCGGGCAAGGTATGGGAGCAGGTGTATGCCCATGGCGTCCCCCAGCACCCCCTGAAGGCAATAGGCGATACTGAGACCACCGGTACCCAGATCCACTTCAAGCCCTCGGCAGAGACCTTCACCAGCATCAGCTTCAGCTGGGATATTCTGGCCAAGCGGTTGCGTGAATTGTCGTTCCTGAACTCCGGTGTGGGCATTCACCTGTCGGACGAGCGCTCGGGCAAGAAGGAGCTGTTCAAGTACGAAGGTGGTCTGCGCGCATTCGTTGAGTACCTCAACGTCAACAAGTCCACGATCAACTCGGTCTTCCATTTCGATTTCCAGCGCGAAGACGGTATCGCTGTGGAAGTGGCGATGCAGTGGAACGACAGCTTCAACGAAAGCATTCTCTGTTTCACCAACAACATTCCCCAGCGCGACGGCGGCACCCACCTTGCCGGTTTCCGCAGTGCCCTCACCCGTACACTCAACAGCTACATCGAGCAGGAAAATCTGCTGAAGAAGCTGAAGGTCAGCACCTCCGGCGATGACGCCCGGGAAGGCCTTACCGCGATCATCTCGGTCAAGGTACCGGACCCCAAATTCTCCTCGCAGACCAAGGACAAGCTGGTGTCCTCGGAGGTGAAGACGGCTGTCGAGCAGGAGATGAACAAATCCTTCTCGGATTATCTGCTGGAGCGGCCGAACGAAGCCAAGGCCGTGGTCGGCAAGATGATCGACGCCGCCCGCGCCCGTGAAGCGGCGCGCAAGGCGCGGGAAATGACCCGACGCAAGGGCGCCCTGGATATTGCCGGCTTGCCCGGCAAACTGGCGGACTGCCAGGAAAAGGACCCCGCGCTGTCCGAACTCTACATAGTGGAGGGTGACTCTGCGGGTGGCTCGGCGAAACAGGGCCGCAACCGCAAGACCCAGGCGATTCTGCCGCTCAAGGGCAAGATCCTCAACGTCGAGAAAGCGCGCTTCGACAAGATGCTCTCCTCTGCCGAGGTGGGCACGCTGATTACCGCACTGGGTTGCGGCATCGGCCGGGAAGAATTCAACGTCGACAAATTGCGCTATCACAACATCATCATCATGACGGATGCTGACGTCGACGGCTCGCACATCCGTACTCTGCTGCTGACGTTCTTCTTCCGGCAGATGCCGTTGTTGATCGAGCGCGGCTATATCTATATTGCCCAGCCGCCGCTATACAAGATCAAGAAGGGCAAGCAGGAGCAGTATCTGAAGGACGACGACGCACTGCAGGAATACCTGACCCAGTCCGCGCTCGAGGATTCCTACCTGTACGTCAACGAAGATGCACCGGGCATCACGGGCGAAGCGCTCGAACGCATCGTGCAGGAATTCCGCTCGGTGATGAAAACCCTCAAGCGACTGGGACGCCTGTATCCGCTGGAATTGATGGAGCACTTCATCTACCTGCCCCGTCTGACCCAGGAAAACCTGGCGGACAAGGCGTTCATGGAAAACTGGATTGCTCAGTTCGAAACCATGGTCAAGACCGGCGAGAAATCCGGGCAGCAGTACAACGTCAGCCTGCGCGAGGACCGCGAGCGCCACCTGTGGTTGCCCGAGGTCGAGTCGATCTCACATGGCCTCTCCAGCTACGTCACCTTCAACCGTGACCTGTTCGCCAGTAACGACTACCGCACCATGGCGGAACTGGGCGAGAAGCTGCAGAGCCTCCTCGAGGAAGGCGCCTACATGCAACGCGGCGAGAAGAAGAAGCCCATCACCCATTTCAAGGAAGGTCTGGAATGGATGATGAGCGAGACGGCGCGTCGCCATACCATTCAGCGCTACAAGGGGCTGGGTGAGATGAACCCGGATCAGCTGTGGGAAACCACCATGGATCCGGAAAGCCGGCGCATGTTGCGAGTGAATATCGAGGACGCCATCGCGGCGGATCAGATCTTCAACACGCTTATGGGCGACCATGTTGAGCCCCGTCGGGACTTCATCGAGACCAATGCCCTGGCCGTTTCCAACCTGGATGTCTGAACACCGATCATCCGTTGTCCAGTGACCCCAGAGAACCCCCGGTAGCGACATGTTACCGGGGGTTTCTTTTTATTATCAACAGGTTATAGCTGAAAAACCGTCATTGCCCCTTGCCTGTGAAATTGACGGTTGAGCTATCCGTGACTAGGTTGAAGGCACATCAATTATTGAGGAGCCGACTTATGTCCAGTCCGGAACACAAACAGAAAATCTGGCAGATGATCAAGGGTATTGGTACCGGGATGCTGAGTACCCGCCACGGCGACGACCTGCTCTCGCGCCCCATGACGCTGGTTCAGGATGAATACGACGGCACCCTGTGGTTCTTTACCGACCTGGATTCGGACAAGGTGTTCGAGGCGGAAGGTGACAACGACGTGAACGTGTCCTTCTCGGATCCTGCCAATGATGTCTACGTCTCTCTGACGGGTATCGGCAAGCCGATCAAGGACAAGGCCCTGATCGACAAATACTGGAACGGTTTTGTCGGTGTCTGGTTTCCCGAGGGCAAGGATTCACCCAACGTAGGGATGCTGGAAATCAAGGTGAACAAGGGCGAACACTGGGATTCAAGCAGCAGCAAGATGGTCAAGAGCTACAAGATGGCCAAGGCCAAACTCAAGGGCGAAATGCCCGATATGGGTGAACACGAGGCCTTCGGTAGTAGCAAGTAATGACTGAGGCTGGCAGCCGCTGAACGCGCGGCTGCCCCGCCGAATCTAACGGAAATCGTCAGTCAGATCAGAATCGAAAGAGGTCGAAACTGGGGGCTCCGCAGGTTTTTCCCTAGCGGGTGCCGGGCCTGAAGGCGGCGAAGCTGGCCTGCCAGCACTGGCGGCGGCGGTAGGGCTGGTATTGGATGCCTCCATCCGGGTACGCAGGATCAGATCATTGCGCGAATCAGCCAGGCGCACCGCTTCCTTGAGCGTGATGGCCTTTTCGGTAATCAACTGGAACAGGTGTTGGTCGTAAGTCTGCAGGGCCTTGTCATCGGTCGCTCTGGTCATCGCATCGCGAATATCCTGGATCTCGCCACGGGCGATCAGGTTGACGATATAAGGCGTTCTGACGAGTACCTCTACCACCGGCAGCCGGGGCTTGGTAATGCCCTTGGCCAGCCGCTGACCGATGATCGCGGCCAGGTTCATGGAGATATCGCCAAGTATCTGCTGGCGGGCATCCTCGGGGAACATGTTGGCCATGCGGTCCACAGCCTGGACGGTATTGGTCGCGTGCATGGTAGCCAGTACCAGATGCCCGGTCTCGCTGTAATGCAGGGCGTGCTGCATGGTCTCGCGGTCGCGGATCTCACCGATCATGATCACGTTCGGCGCTTCGCGCAGGACATTGTGCAGAGCATCCTTGAAGCTGTGGGTGTCCAGTCCCACCTCGCGCTGATCGATGATCGACTCCTTGTGGTGATGCAGAAACTCGATCGGATCTTCGATGCAGACGATGTGCCCTGCCCGGTTGGTGTTGCGGTAGTCGAGCATGGCGGCCAGGGTGGTGGATTTGCCCGAGCCGGTGGAGCCGGTCACCAGGATCAGACCGCGGTCGAGCATGACCAGGCGCTCGAGAACCGACGGCAGGCCCAGTTCGGCGAAGCTGGGGATCTGATCGTTTATATAGCGCACGACCATGGCCACCTCGCCGCGCTGCAGGTAGACGTTGGCGCGAAAGCGCCCTGCTCCGGCAATACCCACCGCCAGGTTCATCTCCAGATCGCGCTCGAACTCCTGCGTCTGACGTTCGCTCATCAGCTCGTAGGCCATGGCCTTGACCGCGCCCTTGGGCAACGGCTCGGAACCCAGCCTGACGTAGGAGCCTTCACACTTGACCGTGGGCGGGGCGCCCACACTGAGAAACAGGTCGGAACCCTTGAGTTCAGCCAGGCGTCGCAGATAGTCGTTGATACCCATGGTGTACGGCCTCCTGGCTGTGAAAACAGCGGTGGTTATGCGTGAACATCCTGTGGCGCCAGGGCCTGATTGATCCAGGCCTCGGTCTGCTTGTTGAGCTCCACGATAGCACGTGGATCCCTGCCCTTGGGATACAAAGCGGGCCCGATCATGACGCGGATGGTGCCGGGCTTCTTGCCCCAGCCGATCTTCGGCCAGAACTCACCCGCATTGTGGGCCACCGGCACCACCGGAGCATCGTTGGCGCAGGCCAGGGCGGCGCCGCCGCGGGAGAACTTGACCGTCTCGCCCGGCAGCTTGCGGGTCCCCTCCGGGAATACCAGGATCCAGATACCCTCGGCCAGCCGCTTGCCACCGATCTGGCTCAGCTGTTTGAGCGAGTCCCGACCCTTGCTGCGGTCAATCGCAATGGGCTTGGCCAGGGCGAAGGCCCAACCGAAAAAAGGCACGTACAGCAGTTCCTTTTTGATCAGCTGAGTCTGTGGGCGGAAGACCTGTTGCAGAAAGAAGGTCTCCCAGGTGCTCTGGTGATTGGCCAGAATGACCCCGGCCCGGTCGGGAATATTCTCCTTGCCGATCACCTCATAGCGGATGCCGACAATATGCACGGTCAGCCAGATCGCCAGACGGCTCCACCAGCCGACGATCAGGGTGTAGCGCCAGCGATAGGGCAGCCAGGGGGCGATAAGCAGCATCAGCAGCCCCCAGATGCCGGCACTGGCCGCCAGAAGCAGATAGAACAGAACGACGCGCAATGGCATCAATGACATGGTTCAGTTTTCCAGAAGAAAGTCGGCCACGGCGGCCAGGTTATCAAATACGTGTGTGCCCTCGGGCAGGGGCTTTAGTTCGGTCTGTGCGCCCTTGCCGGTCCGGACCAGGAAGGGTGCGCAGCCGACAGCCACGCCGGCCTCCAGATCGCGCAGGCTGTCGCCTACCACCGGCACACCGGTCAGGGACATATCGAAATGCTCGGCAATCTCGCGGAACAGGCCGGTGCGTGGTTTGCGGCAGGCACAGTAATCATCCGGCCCGTGCGGACAGAAACGGATCAGATCCACCCGCCCGCCCTGCTCGGCTACCAACTGCTGCAGCCGATCATGCATCGCCTGCAGGGTAGCCTGGTCGAAATAGCCGCGCGCCAGGCCGGACTGATTGGTAGCGACAGCGATCAGCCAGCCGCCCTGGCTCAGCCGCGCCATTGCTTCAATCGAGCCCGGGATCGGGAGCCACTCCGCGAGGCTCTTCACATAGGCATCGGAGTCCTCGTTGATCACGCCATCGCGGTCCAGGATGATCAGTTTGCGCATGCCCACTCCCGCCGACATCAGCCCAGCAACGAGATATCGGCTACGCCGAGGAACAAGCCGCGTAGCCGGGCCAGCAAGGCATAGCGATTGGCCCTGACCGCGGCATCCTCAGCATTGACCAGCACCTCGTCGAAGAAGTGGTCCACCGGCTCACGCAGCGAGGCCAGGCGCTCCAGCGCCGCACTGTACTGACGCTCGGCGGCAAGCGGTGCAACAGCCTGCTCGGCTTCGCTGATGGCGCTGGCCAGAGTCTGCTCGGCCGACTCGTGCAGCAGTGCCTGGTCGATATCGGCACTGACTTCCATCTCGGACTTGGCCAGCAGGTTGGATACCCGCTTGTTGGCGGCGGCCAATGCCTCGGCCTCTGGCAGGCGGCGGAAATGCTGCACGGCCTGTACGCGTTGATCGAAGTCCAGCGGTGAGGCCGGTCCGATTGCCCGGACGGCTTGATAGACGGCGACGTCGATGCCCTCGTCCTCGTAGCGCGCCCGCAGGCGATCGAAGACGAACTCCTGCACCTGGGCCTGCAGATCCGCGGCAAGGGAAATCTGCTGGGCGTATTGCTCTATCGCCACGGCGATTGCGCTATTGAGATCCAGCTCCAGCCGTTTCTCGATCAGTATGCGCAGCACGCCCAGGGCAGCACGGCGCAGGGCATAGGGATCCTTGCTACCGGTGGGCAGCATGCCGATGCCGAATATGCCGACCAGGGTGTCGAGCTTGTCCGCCAGGGCCACGGCAGCACCGGTCAGCGTTGACGGCAGTTCGGCACCGGCGCCGCGCGGCATGTACTGCTCGTTCAGGGCCAGCGCCACATCCTCCGGCTCACCGTCGTGCAGTGCGTAGTAGTAACCGGCAATGCCCTGCAGTTCGGGGAATTCGCCGACCATTTCGGTGGCCAGGTCGCACTTGCTCAGCAAGCCGGCGCGGGCGGCCCGGTCGGCATCCCCACCAATCTGGCCGGCCACGAAGCGCGCCAGGCCGGAGACTCGGCGAGCCTTGTCATACACACTGCCGAGCTGCGCCTGGAACACCACGTTGGCCAGCTGGGTATTGCGCTCTTCGAGCGGGTTTTTCTTGTCCTGGCGGAAAAAGAATTCGGCGTCGGTCAGACGCGGACGCACAACCTTCTCGTTGCCCGAGACAATCTGCGCCGGGTCCTGGCTGTCGATATTGGCCACGGTGATGAATCGTGGCAGCAGCTTGCCGGCGGCATCGAGCAGGCAGAAATACTTCTGGTTGTCCTGCATCGTGGAAATCAGCGCTTCCTGTGGCACGTCGAGGAAGCGTTCCTCGAAGCTGCAGACCAGCGGCACGGGCCACTCGACCAGGGCCGTTACCTCGTCGAGCAGGTCCTCGGGCATGATTGCCGTGCCCTGCTCTGCTGCGGCCAGCGCCTCGACCCGGCTGCGGATCATTTCCCGCCGTTCGGCAAAATCGGCGATCACGTGGGCGCCACGCAGTTGCTCGGCGTACTGCGCCGGCGTGGCGATGCGCACGGCATCGGGGTGGTGGAAACGGTGGCCACGTGAGCTGCGGTCGGCAGTCTGGGAGAGGATCTCGCCGGGAACGATCGCATCGCCCTGGAGCATGACCAGCCATTGGGTGGGGCGGACGAATTCGGTCTTGCGCCCCCCCCAGCGCATGCGCTTGGGAACGGGCAGTGCTGCCAGGGCCGTATCGATGATACCCGGCAGCAGTTGCGCCGCTGCCTGGCCGGGAATGCTCTGCACGTAGCGCAGCTTCGGACCGCTGCTGTCCAGCTCGGCTACCGTGACGCCACACTTGCGGGCAAAGCCCTCGGCCGCCTTGGTCGGATTGCCCTCGGCATCAAAGGCGGCCTGCACCGGTGGGCCATCCATCTGCTGGGTGCGATCGGCCTGCTGGGTATCCAGGGCGTCCACGAGAACGGCCAGGCGACGGGGAGCCGCGTAATAGCGTGCAGCGGTATAGCTCAGGCCTGCTTCCTGCAGACCCTTTTCGACACCGTTGAGGAAGGCTTCGGCCAGACGCTTCAGCGACTTGGGTGGCAACTCTTCGGTGCCCAGTTCTACCAGAAAATCCTGCTGCATTATTCGGCCTCCTTGAGTTTGGCCAGTACTTCATCGCGCAGCTCTGCGCTTGCCATCGGAAAGCCCAGGCGCGCCCGGGCCAGCAGGTAGCTCTGGGCTATGGCACGCGACAGGCCCCGTACGCGGAGGATGTAACGCTGACGTTCGGTCACCGAGATGGCCCGACGCGCGTCCAGCAGGTTGAAGGTGTGCGATGCCTTGATCACCATTTCGTAGGCGGGCAGCGGCAGTTCGGCGGCCATCAGACGGTTGGCTTCGCTTTCGTAGAAGTCGAACAGTTCCAGCAGTTTTTCCACGTTGGCGTGTTCGAAGTTGTAGGTCGACTGCTCGACCTCGTTCTGATGGAACACGTCGCCGTAGGTCACCTTGCCGAAGGGACCATCGGAGTACACCAGGTCATAGACCGAATCGACGCCCTGCAGATACATCGCCAGGCGTTCCAGACCATAGGTAATCTCGCCCGTCACCGGATAGCACTCGACGCCACCGACCTGCTGGAAATAGGTGAACTGGGTCACTTCCATGCCGTTCAACCAGACTTCCCAGCCCAGACCCCAGGCGCCCAGGGTGGGTGATTCCCAGTTGTCCTCGACAAAACGCACGTCATGCACGCGGGTATCGATGCCGATATGATTCAGGGAGTCGAGATACAACTCCTGCATGTCTGCCGGATTGGGCTTGAGAACCACCTGGAACTGGTAGTAATGCTGCAGGCGGTTCGGGTTCTCGCCATAACGACCATCACCCGGTCGACGGCTGGGCTGCACATAGGCGGCATGCCAGGCCTCGGGTCCGATGGCACGCAGGAATGTTGCCGTGTGAAAGGTCCCGGCACCCATTTCCATGTCATAGGGCTGGAGCAGTACACAGCCCTTTTCTGCCCAATAACTTTGCAGGGCAAGGATCAATCCTTGGAAGCTTTGGGCCGCTGGGTTGGTCTGAGTCACGTTGTCTGTCCGATTTGGCATTTTAAGAAAGGGCGCAGTATACAATCAGACGGTGCCTGACATACAGGCGTGGAAGGCGCATGAACTGTCAATCTTCAGCGTATTTGCCAATCCGCTGCGGCCAGACTGCCCCACACGCGCAACGACGGAGAAACCTTGATGGACTCAGCTCAGAACAAGCCGGGATTGGAGGGTGCAGCAACAGGCGTGCCCCGTTGCGGGTGGTGTTCCGACGATCCGGTCTACCAGCACTACCACGACACCGAATGGGGCGTACCGGAATACGACGCACAGCGGCTGTTCGAGAAACTGCTGCTTGATGGTTTTCAGGCCGGACTTTCATGGATCACGGTGCTGAAGAAGCGCGAACGCTACCGGCAGGTATATCGCGGTTTCGATCCGCATTTCATGGCGCAGCAGAGTGATGAGGCGCTGTTGGCGCTGCTGGAGGATCCGGGCATCATCCGTAACCGGCTCAAGGTCAAAGGTGCCCGGCAGAATGCCCAGGCGTGGCTGCGCCTGGCTGAAGTGTCCGATCCCGGTGAATGGCTATGGTCCTTCGTGGGCGGCGCGCCACGCATCAACCACTTTGCCGATCTCGGTGAAGTCCCGGTGATGACCGAGCAGGCCCAGGCGATGAGCAAGGCGCTGAAGCAGGCGGGTTTTACCTTTGTCGGACCCACCATCTGTTACGCCTTCATGCAGGCGACCGGCATGGTCATGGATCACACCCGCGACTGCTTCCGCTATGCCCAACTGACCCGTGTCTGAGGCAGCCAGCGCAGTGTGTGCGTTTCCGGGCGCTTGCCTTATGCGGCTACAATGGGATTTTCGAACGGACGGAGGGTAGCTGTGGAGCGTTTCAAGGGCGCGGTAATCGTGGGATTTCTCAGGTTGTTTTCCTTGCTGCCATTCCGGGTGGCGCAGGCCCTGGGAGCGGCTGTTGGTTGGTTACTGTGGGTCACGCCCAACCGCTCGAGGGACGTGGTTCGTATCAATCTGGCCCACTGCCTGCCCGAGCTTGGCGAATCCGAGCGCGAGGCACTGGTCAGGCAGACCCTGCTGGATACCGGCCGCAGCTTCGCCGAGAGCGCCTGCGCCTGGATGTGGAAGCCCGAGCGCACTATTTCCCTGATCCGGGAGGTGGAAGGTGCGCATCTGCTGCATGAGGCGCTGGAGCGCGACAAGGGTGTGGTCTGTATCACCAGCCATCTTGGCAACTGGGAAGTGCTCAACCACTGGTACTGCTCGCAATGCTCGCCGGTCATCTTCTTCCGGCCACCCAAACAGCCCGCCGTGGACGACCTGCTGCGCCGGCAGCGGGCTCAGCTGGGCAACAAGGTAGCGCCCTCCACTCGCGAGGGGATCACCATGGTCATGCGTGAAGTCCGTAGCGGCGGTGCGGTGGGTATCCCAGCCGATCCGGAGCCGGCGGTTAAAAGCGGTCTGTTTGTGCCGTTCTTCGGGGTGGCGGCACTCACCAGCAAATTCGTGCCCAATCTGCTGCGCGGCAACGGGGCCAAAGCCCTGTTCATGCATTGTGTCCGGCTGCCCGGCGGGCGCGGCTTCAAAGTGATTGTGGAAGCTGCGCCCGAAGCGCTTTACAGTAGCGACGTGATGGAAGCGACCGCATGCATGAGCTCAGTGATCGAGCGCTATGTGCGGCGCTGGCCAAGCCAGTACATGTGGAGCATGAAACGCTTCAAGAAGCGCCCCGAAGGCGAAAAGAAATGGTATTGATCTAACGCGGTCATCTGACAGGGATTGAGAGCATGGCGAATCAGCGGCAATATCCGCGCACACCGATGAAGTGCAAGATCCGTATCAACCATCCATCGATTGGCGATGTGTACGGTTTCACCCGTGATCTGTCCGATGGCGGCGTCTTTGTCGAAAACCCGCAGCTTGCCGGCCTCGCGCCCGGCACCCACGTCGAAGGCCAGGTACAGGACATGCCCATCGAAGCGCCGGTGCTGAAGATGATCATCCAGCGCTGCATCCCGGGTGAAGGCGCCGGTCTGGCCTTTGCCGACGATGAGGAAACCGCAGAGCCCGAGGACTAGCGGGCCCAGAACATGGGCGTGAACAGCACCAGCAGGGTGAAGACCTCCAGCCGGCCCAGCAGCATGGCGAAGCTGAGTATCCATTTCACCGTGGCGCTCAGCTCACCGTAGTGGGTGGCCACCTCGCCCAGCCCGGGGCCGAGGTTGTTCATGCAGGCCGTCAGCGCCGAAAACGCTGTCACGAAGTCCAGGCCGGTGCTGAGCAGGATCAGGAACAGCACCGCGAACGCGAAGACATACACCGCACAGAATCCCCACACCGCCTCCACCACCCGGTCGGGTACCGGCTTGTTGCCAAGCTTCACCGGAAAGACCCCGTGGGGGTGAATCAGCTTCTTGGTTTCCCGCGTGCCCTGCTTGTAGAGCAGCAGTACCCGAATAACCTTCATGCCGCCGCCGGTTGACCCCGCACAGGCGCCGACAAAGCTCGCGTACAGCAGCAGGAAGGGAAGCACCGTCGGCCAGGCGGAAAAGTCGGTCACGCCAAAGCCGGTGGTCGTGGCAATCGATACGGTCTGGAATGCGGCGTAGCGGATGGACGTCCAGATGTCGTAGGTCTGGAAATGGATCAGGACCACACAACAGGCCAGGAACAGCGCACTCAGGATCAACACATAGGCGCGGCACTCGGGATCGAGCCAGTAGTTGGCGATCGAACGGAATCGCCAGGCAAGAAAATGCAGGGCAAAGTTGATGCCCGAGATGAACATGAACAGGATGCAGATGAACTCGATCAGCGGGCTGTCGTAATACCCGATACTCGCATCGTGGGTCGAGAAGCCGCCGATGGCAACTGTCGAGAAGGCATGGCTGACCGCATCGAACAGCGCCATGCCGGCCGCCCAGTAAGCCAGGGCGCAGGCGACGGTCAGGCCGGCATAGATATACCAGAGTACCTTGGCCGTTTCGGCAATGCGTGGGGTCAGCTTGTTTTCCTTGAGCGGGCCAGGCATTTCCGCCCGATACAGCTGCATGCCCCCCACGCCCAGCATCGGCAGAATGGCCACGGCCAGCACGATGATCCCCATGCCGCCGAACCATTGCAGCTGCTGGCGGTAGAACAGCAGCGAGCGCGGCAGGGTATCCAGCCCGGTAATCACCGTGGCGCCAGTGGTGGTGAGGCCGGAGAAGGATTCGAACACCGAGTCGGCAATACTGAGATCCGGCATGTCGAGCAGGTAGAGCGGCACGGCACCGAACAGGCCAAGAACCAGCCAGAACATCACCACGATCAGGTAGCCGTCACGGATGCGCAATTCGTTGCGTTGATGGCGCGCCGGCAGCCAGATCAGCAGACCGGCCAGGGCGGTGATCCCGAACGCGACGACAAAGGCTTCCAGCGCCTGCTCACCGTAATACAGACCGACCATCGCAGCGGGCAGCATGCTGGTGGAAAACAGCATCAGCAGAATGCCGAGGATGCGCTGGATCTGGGTGTACTGCATGCGCCGGTTACCTGCGGTTCAGTGTGGTTGTCATCAGAAAAACGTCAGACCGACCTGGAACAGACGCTCGACGTCACGGATATGCTTCTTGTCGATCACGAACAGGATCACATGGTCCTCCGACTCGATCAGGGTGTTGTCGTGGGCGATCAGTACCTCTTCGCCACGCACCACAGCGCCGATGGTGGTGCCCGGCGGCAGATCGATCTCGCCGATCATCTTGCCGACTACCTTAGATGAGCGCGAATCGCCGTGGGCCACCGCTTCAATCGCTTCGGCGGCGCCGCGGCGCAGGGAGTAGACGTTGACGATATCGCCGCGGCGCACATGGGTCAGCAGCGTGCCGATCGTGGCCTGGGAGGGGGAAATCGCGATATCGATCTCACCGCCCTGGACCAGGTCGACATAGGCGGGGTTGTTGATCAGGGCCATCACCTTGCGCGCGCCGAGTCGCTTGGCCAGCATCGAGGACATGATGTTGGCTTCGTCATCGTTGGTCAGGGCGCAGAAGATATCCACGTCCTTGATGTTTTCCTCGAGCAGCAGCTCCTTGTCCGAGGCGCTGCCGTGCAACACGATGGTCCGGTCCAGATTCTGCGACAGGTAGTCCGCCCGGGCCTTGTTCTTCTCGATGATGCGGACCTGATAGCGGTTTTCGATCGCCTCGGCCAGACGTTCGCCGATGTTGCCGCCTCCGGCAATCAGGACCCGCTTGTAGTTCTTTTCCAGCCGTCGCAACTCGCTCATCACCGCGCGGATGTCATGGGTCGCGGCGAGGAAGAACACCTCGTCATCGGCTTCGATAATGGTGTCGCCCTTGGGGGTGATCGGTCGATCCTTGCGGAAAATGGCGGCCACGCGGGTATCCACGCCCGGCATGTGCTGGCGCAGAAAACGCAGTTCCTGGCCGACCAGCGGCCCGCCGTAGTACGCCCGCACGGCAACGAGCTGCACCTTGCCATCGGCAAAGTCCAGCACCTGCAAGGCGCCGGGGTGCTCGATCAGCCGTTTGACGTAGGTGGTGACCGCCTGTTCGGGGCTGATCAGTACGTCGATGGGTACCGACTCGTTGTGGAACAGGCCGCCGCGCGTGAGGTAGGCCGACTCGCGGATACGGGCGATCTTGGTCGGCGTACGGAACAGAGTGTAGGCCACCTGGCAGGCGATCATGTTGGTTTCATCGCTGCTGCTGACGGCGATCAGCATATCGGCATCATCCGCCCCGGCCTGGCGCAGAATCGTCGGGAAGGAACCGCGGCCAACCACGGTGCGGATATCCAGCCGATCGCTAAGCTCGCGCAGCCGGTTGCTGTCGGTATCGATGACTGTGATGTCATTGGCTTCACTGGCCAGCTCGGCGGCCAGACTGCCGCCTACCTGGCCTGCGCCGACAATAATGATTTTCATGGTGCGGAGGTCCCCTTATCTTGCGCAGTGTAGCCCGAGCCTGCAGGGCTGGCGCTTATTTTTACCAGTTTGGCCAGGTAAAAACCGTCATGGCCCCCTTCCTGCGGCAGGAGCTGGCGGCCATGGGGCTGGGGCAGGCCGTAGGCACCGTCAATCGGCAGTTCCCTGGCACCGCTCTGGCGGTCCAGAAAGGCGGCGATCGTATCGCTGTTTTCCTCGGGCAGTACCGAGCAGGTGGCGTAGACCAGAATGCCGCCCACCTCGAGGGTTTGCCAGAGTGCATCCAGCAGTTCGCCCTGCAGCGCGGCGAGCGCCGGTATGTCATCGGCCTGCCGGGTCAGCTTGATGTCAGGGTGACGGCGGATCACGCCGGTGGCCGAACAGGGCGCATCCAGCAGGATGCGCTGGAACGGCGTCCCGTCCCACCAGGCCGCCAGCTCGCGGGCATCGGCCGCCTTGAGCGTGGCAGTCAGGCCCAGGCGCTGCAGGTTCTCGCGCACCCGTTGCAGGCGTCGGGTCTCCAGATCGAGGGCGATCAGCTCGGTCAGGGACGGCGCGCGCTCGAGAATCTGACAGGTCTTGCCCCCCGGGGCGCAGCAGGCATCCAGTACCCGCTGCCCTGGCTTGAGCTCCAGCAGCGGCGCCGCCAGCTGGGCCGCTTCATCCTGCACACTCACCTCGCCACCGGCAAAGCCGGGTAACTGCTGCACATCGCAGGACTGCTCCAGGGTGATGCCCTGATCGCTGAACGGCGTGGCGCGGGCCGCAATGCCGGCTGCTTGCAACTGCTGCATATAGGCATCGACGGTGGTTCTGGCCGGATTGACGCGCAGGGTCATTGGCGGATAGGCGTTATTGGCGGTACAGATCGCCTCCCAGTGATCCGGCCAGGCCTGCTTGAGACGCTTCTGCAGCCAGCGCGGATGGGAAAGGCGGATCGTAGGATCCCGTTCGAGGGCGGCAAACTGCTGTGCATGCTCGCGCTGCGCGCGGCGCAATACCGCATTGAGCATGCCCTTGGCCCAGGGCTTTTTCAGCGTCTTGGCGCTGCTGACGGTTTCATCGATGGCGGCGTGGGCCGGGATACGCGTGAACAGCAGCTGGTAGAGGCCAACCAGCAGCAGCGCGTGCAGGTCCCGGTCGGCGGCCTTGAGTGGCTTCTCCAGCAGGGCTGTAGCCAGGCCATCCAGGCGCTGGAACCAGCGTGCAGTACCGAAGGCGAGCTCCTGGGTCAGGCCCTGGTCCCGTTCGTTCACATGCTGCAGCTGGGCAGGCAGGCTGGTGCCCAGAGAGGCCTTGCCGGCCATGACCGAGACCAGCGCGTTGGCTGCGGCCAGGCGTGGGCTCACCGGCCGTTATCCAGCTGCAGACCGGGTGCAAACTGCTCGCGGCGGGCATTGTAGAGGTCGGCGAACGCCAGCGGCTTGCCTCCCGGCAGTTGCAGCCGGGTCAGGCGGAGCGCGCCACTGCCGCAGCCGACCAGCAGGCCGGTCTTGTCACAGGCAAGGATGCGACCGGGGGCACCATGATCGTCCGTTGCCGTGGCGGCCAGCACCTTGAGGGTCTGCTCCTCCCATATGGCATGGGCCAGCGGCCAGGGATTGAAGGCGCGGACCAGCCGGTCCAGCTCGATGGCCGGGCGCTGCCAGTCGATGCGGGCATCGGCCTTGCTCAACTTGTGCGCGTAGGTCGCCAGGCTGTCATCCTGGGGCTGGGCCCGGGCTTCGCCGCGGGCCAGCTGCTCGATGGCCTGCAGTACCGCGGTGGGACCGAGCTCGGCAAGTCGGTCATGCAGACTGCCGCCGGTGTCCTCGCCAGTGATCGGGGTCACCACCTTGAGCAGCATGGGTCCGGTATCCAGACCGGCTTCCATCTGCATCACGGTCACGCCGCTTTCGCTGTCTCCGGCTTCGATCGCCCGCTGGATGGGGGCTGCGCCGCGCCAACGCGGCAGCAGCGAGGCATGACTGTTGATGCAGCCCAGGCGGGGAATATCCAGCACGACCTGGGGCAGGATCAGACCATAGGCCACCACCACCAGCAGATCCGGCTTGAGTGCAGCGAGTTCCTGCTGCGCCTGCGGATCGCGCAGGCTGGTCGGTTGCATGACCGGGAGACCGTGCTGCTGCGCCAGCTCCTTCACCGCACTGGCCTGCATCTTGTGTCCGCGCCCCGCCGGTCGGTCCGGCTGGCTGTACACGGCGACAATATTGAGATCTGCCCCGAGCATGGCCTGCAGGTGCGCTGCGGCAAACTCGGGGGTGCCGGCAAAAACGATGCGAAGGTCGGAAGAATTCATGCGGGTCCCGGTGTGGTCAAACAAAAAGGCTTGCCGAAGCAAGCCCCTGAATCCATGGCCTGTGTATCAGGCACTGGCCTGCTGCTTGTGCAGCTTTTCCAGCTTCTTGCGGATCCGGTCCCGCTTGAGGTTGGACAGATAGTCAACAAACAGCTTGCCGTTGAGGTGATCACACTCGTGCTGGATGCACACCGCGAGCAGACCTTCGCAGATCTCCTCGAAGGGTTCGCCGTCACGGCCCAGGGCGCGCACGCGCACCCGTTCCGGCCGGGTGACCGTCTCGTAGAAACCGGGGACCGACAGGCAGCCCTCCTGCATTTCTTCCAGATCCTCGGTCAAGGGCTCCAGTTCGGGGTTGATGAACACGCGCGGTTCGCTGCGATCTTCGGACAGATCAATGACCACAACACGCTCGTGTACATTGACCTGACTGGCAGCCAGACCGATGCCGGGAGCCTCGTACATGGTTTCGAACATGTCATCCACCAGCTGGCGGATCCGGTCGTCAACCTGATCGACGGGCTTGGCAACCGTGCGCAAGCGGGGGTCGGGAAATTCCAGAATGTTTAATATGGCCATGTCAGTTTGTGATGCAGTTGTGGAATAAAGCTAAATTGTGCTGCTAAGATGATGAGCAGCTAGGAAATAACACAGGTCTGGCATGTCTTATGCGCCTTCAGACCGTATGCTGGCCTCTATAATAAAGGGATTCATGTCATGAGGAAAACATTAGTCGGCCTTCTGTTGCTCTCAATGAGCTTTTGGGTGCAGGCGCAGGAGCCGGTATTCAAGGAAGACCATCCACAGACCTATGAGGTGGTGAAGGGAGATACCCTGTGGGGCATCGCCGGACGTTTCCTGAACTTGCCATGGAAGTGGCCGGAAGTCTGGCACGCCAACCCGCAGATCAGCAACCCGCATCTGATTTATCCCGGCGATCTGATTTCGCTGGTGTACATCGATGGCCAGCCACGGCTTACCGTTGGTCGCGGCCAGGGCGGCACCATCAAGCTGTCACCCACCGTGCGTTTTCAGCCCATGGCCGAAGCCATTCCCACCATCCCGCTGGAAGCCATTGATGCCTTCCTGAATGCCGGGCGCATCATTGATGATCCCAGCGTGCTGGAAGGGGCTCCCTATATTCTCGGCGGTGAAGCGCAGAGCGTGGTCGTGGGTGCGGGTAGCCGCGTCTATGCACGGGGCCAGATTGACCCGTCGATCAACGCCATGGGCATCTTCCGCCGCGGCGAGGCCTACGTGGATCCGGAAACCGGCGAGTTCCTCGGTATTCATGCCCAGGAAATCGGCAACGGTGATGTCGTCGGCATCGAGGATGACATCGTCAGCCTAGACGTGACCCGCAGCAACCAGGAAGTCCGGGTCAATGATCGCCTGCTGCAGACCGAAGAGCGTCCGATTACCTCGACCTTCTTCCCCCGGGAGCCGGAGAGCGAGATCAATGGTCTGATCATCGGTGTGCCCAACGGCGTGACCCAGATCGGTCAGTATGACGTGGTCATCATCAACAAGGGTCTGCGTGACGGCCTGGAGCAGGGCAGCGTCCTGACGATCTACAAGACCGGTGAACTGGTCCGTGACCGGATCCAGAACGAGCGGGTGCAGCTGCCCGACGAGCGCGCCGGCATGTTGATGGTCTTCCGCCCCTACGACAAGCTGAGCTACGGCATCGTGCTGGACGCGAGCCGTCAGATGGAGATCATGGACAAGGTTCGCAATCCCTGAGCCTGTCTGGCACCGCCTCCGGGCGGTGCCATTTTCTGATCAAGGATGATCAATGCCCGGTTCTTCCCCCGCCTCCCAGCAGGCATGGTTGACGCTTTCATTGCTTGACGGCATCGGCCCGCAATCCCTCAATCGCCTTCTGCACCAATTCCCCGACCCGGCCGACGCCCTGGCCGCGGACCTGCTCACCCTGCAATCGATCGGTCTGCGCCCCGCTGCCCTGGATGTCATCCAGCGTTACCAGCAGGGCGATAGCGCACTGCATGCGCGGCTGGAGACGGCGCAGCGCTGGCTGGAGCAGCCGGATTGCCGGGTGCTGCCCCTGGATTCGGCGGACTACCCCGAGCTGCTGCGCTGCATCCCCGACCCGCCCCCGCTGCTGTACCTGCAGGGCAACAGCAGTCTGCTGCACGATCCGCAGTTGGCGATGGTCGGCACACGCCATCCCGGGCCCCATGGCGCCGCTACGGCCAGGCAATTTGCGCGCAGCTTCGTCGAGAGCGGTCTGGTGGTAACCAGTGGCATGGCCCTGGGAATCGACGGCGCCTGTCATCAGGGCGCGCTGGATGGCGGTGGCCAGACCATAGCGGTATGGGGTACCGGACTCGACAACTGTTATCCCAAACGGCATCGGGCGCTGGCGCGGGCCATTGTCGAACAGGGCGGGCTGCTGGTCTCCGAGCAGGCCCCGGACGCACCGGCCCATGCCGGCCAGTTTCCCAGACGCAACAGGATCATCAGCGGCCTCAGCCTGGGCACGCTGGTGGTGGAGGCCAGCCTGAACAGCGGATCGCTGATCACCGCGCGCCTGGCGCTGGAGCAGAATCGTGAAGTGTTTGCCATGCCGGGATCGATTCACAACGCGCAGGCCAAGGGCTGTCATCGGTTGTTGCGCGAGGGCGCGCATCTGGTTGAAACGGTGCAGGACGTGCTCGAGGTGTTGCGTCTGCCCCTGCGCGCCGCGCTGGAAGCCGGTGCAGGAAGCTCGACGGCCGCGACGCCAGACAGCCCCCTCTGGCCCGTGCTGGATCACCATCCGGTGAGTGCGGACTGGCTGGCCGAACACAGCGGCCTGCCCATCGAACGGGTGATGCAGGAACTGCTGGAGCTGGAGCTGGACGGGCACGTCCAGCACACCCCGCACGGCTATTCCCGGCAAACCTGACTGTTGTTCTTGAGCCTTGCGCTGCGCTCGGCTACTGTCTGCTTTCGCACATCTATTGGCAGCATCTCCGAAGCCGGCAACGCCTGCGGGGTTGCCGTGGTTATTGGGGAGGTGACATGTTGGCGCGCTGGCGATTGATACAACTCGACCGGATTCTGCACGCGGGGGGTGTTATTGCGTACCCGACCGAGGCGGTCTGGGGGCTTGGCTGTAATCCGTGGAAGGCAGATGCGGTCGAGCGCCTGCTGGAGTTGAAGGACCGTCCGGTGGAAAAGGGTCTGATCCTGGTGGCTGGCGATATCGAGCAGTTCGACTTTCTGCTCTGGGATCTGCCTGACGGCCTGCTGGCCAAGCTGCAGCTGTCCTGGCCGGGCCCCAATACCTGGCTGGTGCCCCACCGCGACCGCCTGCCCTCCTGGATCACCGGCGTGCATCAGACCGTGGCCTTGCGCGTCAGCGACCATCCGCTGATTCGCCAGATGTGCGAGGTTACCGGCCCCCTGGTGTCTACCTCGGCCAACCCCGGTGGCCGGCCGCCGGCGCGCTCGCGCTTGCGCATCGAGCAGTATTTCCATGAATGTCTGGATGCCGTGGTGCCTGGCGCCTTGGGTCGCCAGCGCAATCCCAGTATCATCCGCGACTTGCAGACCGACCAGATCATCCGCCCCGCCTGAGGTTAGCCCGTGAAAGAAATGCCCGATGCCAGTGACGTAGCAGCCGTCAAGAATTACCTGATGGACCTGCAGGACCGCATCTGTAATGCCCTGGAACAGGCAGATGGTCAGGGCGCTTTTGCCGAGGAGTTGTGGGAGCGTCCCGCCGGTGGCGGTGGCCGCTCACGCATACTGGAAAAGGGCGCTCTGCTGGAAAAGGGCGGCGTAGGCTTCTCCCATGTGTTCGGTGACGGGATGCCGCCATCGGCCACCGCACACCGTCCTGAACTGGCCGGGCGGCGCTTTCAGGCCATGGGCGTCTCGCTGGTCATGCACCCGGAAAATCCCCATGTGCCGACCTCCCATGCCAACGTGCGGTTCTTTATTGCGGAGAAGGAAGGCGCAGATCCGGTCTGGTGGTTCGGCGGCGGCTTCGACCTGACGCCCTACTATGCCAACGAGGACGATTGCGTTCTCTGGCACCAGGTGGCCAGAGACGCCTGCGCGCCCTTTGGCGAAGACGTATACCCCCGCTACAAGGCCTGGTGCGACGAGTACTTCTACCTCAAGCACCGTCAGGAGCAGCGCGGTGTCGGTGGGTTGTTCTTCGATGATCTGAACCAGTGGGGTTTCGAGCGCAGCTTCGAGTTTCTGCGCGCAATCGGCGACGCCTACGTCGAAGCCTATCTGCCGATTATCGAGCGCCGTCGTGGTACGGAATACACGGTCCAGCAGAAGGCCTTTCAGGAATACCGCCGGGGCCGCTACGTGGAATTCAATCTGGTCTACGACCGCGGCACCCTGTTCGGCCTGCAGACCGGTGGTCGTACCGAATCGATCCTGATGTCCCTGCCACCCGTGGTGCGTTGGGATTACAACTGGCACCCCGAGGCGGGGACGCCCGAGGCGCGCCTGACCGACGAGTTTCTGGTGGCGCGTGACTGGTTGGGAGGTGGCCATTGACGGACCGCTACGTGGTAATCGGCAACCCGATCGGCCACAGCAAGTCGCCGCAGATCCATCGCATGTTTGCCGAGCAGACTGGCGAGGCGCTGACCTACGAAGCGCTGCTGGCGCCACTGGACGACTTCGCCGGCACCCTGCGCGGTTTTCTCGTCGAGGGTTTGGGTGTCAATGTGACCGTGCCCTTCAAGGAGCAGGCCTGGGCACTGGTCGATAGCCACACGCCGGCGGCCGAACGGGCCGGCGCAGTCAACACCATACAGCGCCTCGGCGATGGCAGCCTGCTCGGTGACAACACCGATGGCAAGGGGCTGGTGCGGGACCTGCAACACAACGCCGGTTTGTCGCTCGCGGGGTTGAAGATCCTGCTGGTGGGCGCCGGCGGCGCGGCGCGCGGGGTGGTGCAGCCACTGCTGGCCGCCGGGCCATCGCAGTTATGCATCGTCAATCGCACGGTCAGCAAGGCCGAGGAGCTGGCCGCCCTGTTTGCCGACCAGGGTCCAGTCAGCGCCGCCGGTTTCCGCTGGATCGAAGAACCGGTGGACCTGATCATCAACGCCACCTCCGCCAGTCTGGCCGGGGATCTGCCGGACATATCACCGAATCTCATCCGCCGCGGACACACCTGGTGCTACGACATGATGTACGCCAGCGAAGCGACCGCGTTCAACCGCTGGGCGGCCGAACAGGGCGCAGCGCGTTGTGTTGACGGGTTGGGGATGCTGGTCGAGCAGGCGGCGGAGGCTTTCCTGTTATGGCGCGGCGTACGGCCGGATACCACCCCGGTACTCAAAGCCCTCCGCTAGCCGGGAAGGACGCATTCTCTTTCGTCCAGCGGAGTTGCGGCTGACACCTTTGTCGAGATGGAACTCGTATTCCCAGGCGGCCCCCGGGACGGACTCGTCATCCTCGCGAAGGCGGGGATCCACCTCGTCCATGGGTGTTGCGGCTGACACCTTCTGTCGAGATGGAACTCGACATTCCCGGATGCGCACCCTGGGCTTGCGTCAGCCCCTGGCTGTTTTTACTGCCGCTGCCAGATCCGACACCAGGCTCAGCACCGCCTCGACGCCCTGCTCCGGCGTGCTGGCGTTTGCGATGCAGTCCACCAGGGCCGAGCCGACTACCACGCCTTCGGCATCCTGGGCAAAGCGCGCAGCCTGTTCCGGCGTACGCACACCGAAACCGACACACACGGGAATATCCGTCTGCTGACGAATCGCGCCGATGGCATCCCGCACTGTGGCGTTGTCTGCCTGGCCGACGCCGGTCACGCCGTTGAGCGAGACGTAGTAGAGAAAGCCGCTGGCATGATCGAGCACCGCCGGCAGGCGTTTCGCGTCGGTGGTCGGTGTCGCCATGCGGATCATGTCCAGACCGGCCTCACGGGCCAGCGGACCCAGCTCACTGTCGTGCTCGGCGGGCAGGTCGACCACCAGCAGACCATCGACGCCGGCTTCACGGGCGTCGCGCATGAAGGCATCCGGGCCATAACGATAGATCGGATTGTAGTAGCCCATCAGCACGATCGGCGTGGTCTGATCCTCGGCGCGGAACTGGCGCACCATCTCCAGGGTTTTCAGCTGGGTCTGGCCGGCCTTGAGGGCCCGCACGGCGGCGGCCTGGATGGTCGGACCATCGGCCATCGGATCGCTGAAGGGCATGCCCAGCTCGATAATGTCGGCACCGGCGGCGGGTAGTTGCTTGAGCAGTGACAGGCTGGCGTCGTGGCCGGGGTCGCCGGCGCAGATATAGGTCACCAGGGCGGCGCGGTTGGCGCTCTTGAGTTCGGCGAAGCGGCCAGCTAAACGGGACGTCATGCCTTTTCCTCCATCAGACGCAATACGGTGGGCATATCCTTGTCGCCCCGACCGGAGAGGCAGACGACCATGATGTGATCCTTGGGCAAATGCGGCGCCCGCTTGGCCACTTCGGCCAGGGCGTGGGCCGTTTCCAGCGCCGGAATGATGCCTTCCTGGCGGCAGCAGACATGGAACGCTTCCAGCGCCTCGGTATCGGTCACGGCGGCATAATCGACACGGCCCTGCTCGTGCAACCAGGCGTGCTCCGGTCCAATACCGGGGTAGTCGAGGCCGGCCGAGACCGAGTGCGCATCGGTGATCTGACCGTCGTTGTCCTGCAGCAGATAGGTACGGTTGCCGTGCAGTACGCCGGCCACTCCGCCTTTCAGGCTGGCTGCGTGCTTGCCGCTGTCGAGGCCTTCACCGGCGGCTTCCACGCCGATCAGTTGCACACTGGCGTCATCCAGAAACGCGTGGAACAGGCCCATGGCGTTGGAGCCACCGCCAATGCAGGCGATCAGGCTGTCGGGCAGGCGGCCTTCACGCGCCAGCATCTGCACCCGGGCCTCCCGGCCGATAACCGCCTGGAATTCACGGACCATGGTCGGGTACGGGTGCGGACCGGCCACGGTGCCGATCATGTAGAAGGTATTCTCGACGTTGGTGACCCAGTCGCGCAGGGCCTCGTTCATCGCATCCTTCAGGGTGCCGGTGCCCGAGGTGACGGGTACGATCTCGGCGCCCATCAGGCGCATGCGCGAGACGTTGTCGCGCTGGCGCTCGATATCGGTGGCGCCCATGTAGACCACGCAGGGCAGGCCGAAACGGGCGGCCACGGTGGCGGTGGCCACGCCGTGCATGCCGGCGCCGGTCTCGGCGATGATGCGGGTCTTGCCCATGCGCTTGGCCAGCAATACCTGGCCGATGCAGTTGTTGATCTTGTGCGCGCCGGTATGGTTGAGCTCTTCACGCTTGAAGTATATCTTGGCGCCGCCATACAACTCGGTCAGCCGCTCGGCGTAATACAGCGGGCTGGGACGGCCGACGAACTCGGCCTGGAAGCGGTCCAGCTCGGCGAGAAAATCGGGCTCGGCCAGCGCTGTATTGAAGGCCTCCTCGAGATCCAGAATCAATGGCATCAGCGATTCAGCAACGAAGCGACCGCCGAAGGAACCGAATTGGCCCTGGGCGTCGGCGCCGCGGGTAAAGGTGCTGGTGGTCTGCATAATCGATACCTCCTGTGGAATGCGGCCACAATAGGGCAGACAGAACCAGAAAAAAACCGATAAGATGGCTCCAACCTGTGAGAAAAAGTGACAAATTCATATGAGCCGTGATCTCCCCTCCCTCAACGCCCTGCGTGTATTCGAGACCGCAGCCCGGCTGGAAAGCGTGAGCCAGGCGGCGCAAGTGCTGCATGTCACCCACGGCGCAGTCAGCCGGCAGCTCCGCACCCTGGAGGCAGAGCTGGGGGTGGCCCTGTTCGAGAAGGCCGGCCGTGGCGTGCAGCTCACCGCGGCCGGCCGGCGCCTGCGCGATGCCAGTCGCGAGGCGCTGGACAGTTTGCGCACAGTCTGCGCGGAAATCAGCCAGAACCAGGCCAGCGCCCCCTTTTTACTCGCCTGCCCCGGTAGCCTGCTGGCGCGCTGGTTCATTCCACGGCTGGATCGGTTGAACGCCGAGCTGCCCGAGCTGAATCTGCACCTGTCGGCCAGCGAAGGGGAAATGGATCCGCGCAAGCCCGGCGTCAGCGCCACACTGTTGTTTGCCGAGCCGCCCTGGCCCGCCGATATGCAGGTATACCCGCTGCTGTCCGAGCGCATCGGCCCGGTATTCAGTCCGCGCTACAGCCGGGCCGCGTTGCTCGAAGGCCAGCCGGTATCGGCGCTGGAAACCGAAACGCTGTTGCACACACTGTCGCGGCCGCAGGCCTGGGCCGACTGGGCCCATGCGGTAGGGCTCGAGCCACGGCAGTTGCGCCAGGGTCAGGGCTTCGAGCACCTGTATTATCTGCTCGAAGCCGCCCTGTCCGGCCTGGGCGTGGCCATCGCACCAGAGCTCCTGGTGGCCGACGACATCGCCAGCGGGCGCCTGCTGGCGCCCTGGGGCTTTGTCGAAACGGCCAATCAGCTGTCCCTCTGGAGCCCCGCGCGCCAGCCCCAGGCCCAGGTACGACAACTGGCCGACTGGCTGAAGAGCAACCTGTGAGAACGGCGCTGGTTATCGCTGGTCTCGCCTGGCTGCTGGCCGGCTGCAGCAGCGTCGCGTTCGTGCAGCAGTCCTGGCAGGGGCAGCGCGAGGTCATGGCGCTGAGTGTGCCCATCCAGGCGCTGCTGGACGATCCGGCCACCGACCCGGCCCTGAAGGCTCGGCTTGCCCAGGCGCAGGCAGCCAGGCGCTTTGCCAGCACGGCGCTGGCACTGCCAGACAACGCCAGTTACACCCGTTACACCGCCCTGCCGCGGCCCTTCGTGCTGTGGAATCTGTTCGTGGCGCCGGAGCTTTCCCTCGAACCGGTCCAGCACTGTTATCTGTTTACCGGTTGCCTGGCCTACAAGGGGTACTTTTCCCGGGAGGCGGCAGATGCCGCAGCGCAGCGTTGGCGGGCCCAGGGCATGGAGGTCTTCATTGGTGATATTCCGGCCTATTCGACCCTCGGCTGGTACGATGATCCGCTGCTCAGCTCCATGCTGCACTGGGATGATGATTACGTCGCCATGACGCTGTTCCATGAGCTGGCGCATCAACGCTTCTACGTGAAGGACGACACCGCGTTCAACGAGTCCTTCGCGACCTTTGTCGGGCGCGAAGGACTGCGGCAATGGCGCTCCAGCCAGGGCCTGGCGCCCCCGGATCCGGCATTGGCCCGGCAATCGGCCGAATTTACCGAGCTGATCATGGCGGCCCGGGAGCGGCTGCAGATACTTTATGCCAGCGATCTGTCGGACGAGGCCAAACGCCGAGGCAAGAAGGATCAGTTCGAGCGGTTGCGCAGTGATTATGACCGTTGGCGGTCCGAACGATGGCAGGGCAGTCAGCGCTTTGATGGCTGGTTTGCCGAGGAGCTCAACAATGCCAGTCTGCTGCCCTTCGGACTCTACGATCGGTGGGTTCCGGCGTTTGCTATGCTGTATCAGGAGAGTCGTGAAGATTGGCCCGCGTTTTATCGGGCAGTCGAGCGTATCGGGCAACTGCCCGCCAGCGACCGGCAGCGTGCCTTGCTCGCGTTGCAAGCGCGCGCAGCGGCTGTCGATGCGATGTTGCGGTGATGTATGGCTAGCGCCCTGTGTCCCGCTTCGAAAACTATAACAACAAGCGAGCCCGCAATGTGCGCAGAGATGCCCGTCGAGCAACATGGCCCAGGGAAGGGTAACAATGGCTGATCAGCAGAACGCCAACGATCCGGGGCTACCCCCTGCCCCGCGAATCTATCGCCTGGCAGCCCTACTCACCGGCCTGATCATAGCGCTGCTGGCCTTCGTGCTGGGTTACAGCATGCATCAATACAATCGTGTGCAATACGAACAGCAGTTCGTGCAGGGCGTGCAGTCCCAGGGGCAAGGAATAGCCGATTTCGTGCAGCGCAGCCTGGGCGCGGTTTACACCCTCGGTACCCTGGTGGAGGTCTCCAACGGCGCCGTTGACGGGTTCCAGTTGCTTGGTCAGGAGCTCAGCAGCTACTTCCCCGGTGCGAGCATTCTCGCCCTGGCAAGAGGTGGTGTTATCAGCCATGTCTGGCCGGAGACGGCCGGCGTCGGCGAGCTGGGTCGTGATCTGTTGCGGGATCCGCAGCGCAGTATCGATGCCATGACCGCCGTGCAGAACAAGAGCCTGACCCTTTCCAAACCCTTCGAACTTGCTGCTGGCGGGCGGGCCATCGCCGGTCGCTTGCCGGTGTTCGTCAGTGACAGGCTGGGCAAGGAACGCTTCTGGGGATTCGCCATCGCGGTGATCGACCTGTCGAGGGTGCGCTCGCTGAACGAGATCCAGACCTTGTATGACCAGCAGCTACACTTCAGTCTCTGGCATATCGATTCGCTGACCGGCAAGCGCACCGAGCTGTTCAGCCACGCCGCGAAAGGCGATCCGGGGGTCGCCCACGAGGTTTCTCTCGGCCTGCCCAATGCCCACTGGGTACTCAGGGTCGAGCAACCGCCCATGCCGGGCCAGTGGCTGCGAACTATCCTTATGACCCTGCTCGGTTTGTTCGCCAGCATTGCCCTGGGCTATGCGGTGCTGGTGGTATTGAACATGCGCTGGCAGTGGCAGAATCTGGCCGAGCTGGTGGAGCAACGTACTCGGTCCGCGTTAGACGCCAGTAACGAGATGGCGGCCATCGTCCATGCGGTGCCCGATTTGCTGTTCGAGCTGGACGTACAGGGACGGTACTACCGCTTCTTCTCCCAACGCAGCGATCTGCTGCCAATGCCCTTCGATTCCATCAGGGGCAGGACGGCGGTGGAGGTATTGCCGGCAGCTGCCGCTGAACAGGTCATGGCCGCATTATCGGCCGCGGAACGCGATGGCTGGGCAAGTGGCTACAGCTTTCAGCTGCCCGATGGCCAGGATGCGCGCTGGTTCGAGCTGTCCGTGGCGCGCAAGGCCTCGCAGCCGGCGGAAACCGACCGGTTTATCGTGCTGTCCCGCGATATCACCCAGCGCAAGGTGGCCGAAGAGCATAGTCGGCAGCTGCTGGCCCGCTACCGCTCCTTCGTCAGCGCCTCCAACACCGGTGCCTGGGAGTATCAGGTGAGTACCGGGCGACTGGAGTTGAGTGACGAATATTTCCTGATGCTGGGTCTTGATCCTGCCGAACAGCACCATGACACCCTCTATGGTTCCCTGCAGGTATGGATCAAGTTGCTTCATCCGGAGGACCGTGAAACGGCTACGGCCTGTTTCGCCCGCTATTTCAGCGAAGGCTCTGACAGTCTTTACGAAAATCGCTTCCGCGTGCGCAATGCCGCCGGCGAGTGGAAATGGATTCTGGCCCGCGGTCGCTTCCTGCGGGACGAGCATGGCGGCCTGAGCGATCTGATCGTGGGCACCCACATCGACATTGACGCGACGGTGCGCGCCGGTGAAGAACTCGAACTGGTGGGCCGCGTGTTCGAGCAGAGCAGCGAGGGCGTGCTGATTACCGATGCCAGCCAGCGCATCATCAAGGTCAACCAGGCCTTTACCCAGATCACCGGTTACAGTGCAGAGGAGGCAATGGGTCAGACGCCGGCAATGCTCTCCTCCGGCCGCCATGACAAGACCTTCTATCAGCAGATGTGGGACCGGCTTGCAGCCTCCGGCCACTGGCAGGGCGAAGTCTGGAACCGACGGCAAGACGGTACCATCTATCCCGAATGGCTGAGTATCAGCCGCATGCTGGACGAGCAGGGCAATATCAGGCATTACGTGGCGGTATTGAGCGATATCACCCAGCGCAAGGCCGATGAACAGCATATTCACAGGCTGGCGCATTTCGACACCCTGACCGGCCTGCCCAACCGCACCATGTTCGAGGAACGGGCGGGCGTGGCCCTGGGTTTGGCAGCCCGCCATCACAAGCAGCTGGCGCTGATGTTTCTGGATCTGGACAACTTCAAGAATATCAACGACACCCTGGGTCACCAGGTGGGTGATGCGCTGCTGATTGCCTTCGCCCAACGGCTGTCGGACCTGTTGCGCGAGGAGGACATACTCTCGCGTACCGGCGGTGACGAGTTCACCCTGATCCTGCCGGAGATCGATGCCAACGGGGCTGCGCACACCGCCCAACGCATCGCCAGCGCCATGGCCGCTCCATTGGCCGTCGACGGGCATGACCTGACGGTCACCGTCTCGATCGGTATTACCCTGTACCCGGACGATGCCGAGGACTTGAGCGGCCTGCAGAGCAAGGCTGATATCGCCATGTACCACGCCAAGCAGGAGGGCCGGGCGGGCTACTGTTTCTTCAAGCCCGAACTGCAGACCTACTACCTGCGCACCTTGCAGATCGAGAATGCCCTGCGCCAGGCCCTGGCGCTCAATCAGTTGAGTGTGTACTTCCAGCCGCAGCACAGCCTGGTCGATGACACGCTGGTGGGCGCCGAAGCCTTGCTGCGCTGGCAGCACCCCGAGCTGGGTTTTATCTCGCCGGCCGAATTCATTCCGGTGGCCGAGCGCACGGGGCTGATCACACCCATCGGTGAATGGGTGCTGGCGCAGTCACTCAGTCAGTTACGGTCATGGCACGCCATGGGGTATCCCGGTCTGCGCGTCGCGGTCAACCTGTCAGCCGTGCAATTTCGTGACGGTAAGCTGGTCGAGAAAATCGAGGAGCTTCTCGAAAGCTCGGGTGTACCCGCGCAGTCACTGGAACTGGAACTGACCGAAAGCATGACCATGCACGACCCGGAAAGCGCGATCCGGATCATTGCCAAACTGAACAAGCTGGGCCTGCGCCTGGCGCTGGATGATTTCGGTACCGGCTATTCCTCGCTGAGTTATCTGAAGCGATTCCACCTGCACAAGCTCAAGATCGACCAGTCCTTCATCCGCGAACTGAGCCCGGGTGGCGACGATGCTGCCATCGTCAATGCGACCATCATGCTGGCGCGCAATCTGGGCATGACCACGCTGGCAGAAGGGGTAGAAACCGTTGAACAGCGGGACTTCCTGCGTGCCGCCGGATGTGGTTTCGTCCAGGGGTATCTCTACAGCAGACCCTTGCCCGACCATGCCTTTGTCGATTACCTGAGCCAATTTCCCGAGAGTGAGATATGACCCTGAGCACCATCGTTCACCAGCCCGGTTCGCGCGCACTGACCCGAAGCAACATGGCGCGCTATCGCGACTGGCTGCAGGCCTCGGGAGTACCCTCGCTACCTGACTATGCGGCCCTGCATGCCTGGTCCGTGGCGGATATCGAGCGGTTCTGGCGGAGCATCTGGGAATACACCGGGCTCATCAGTGCCGGTGCGCCCGGCCCCGTGCTGGAAAGCCGTGGGTTGCCCGGCGCTCGCTGGTTCCCGGAAGCGCGCCTGAACTTTGCCGAAAATCTGCTGCGCCATGCGCTCGGCGATGATGCCCAACGGCCCGCCCTGCACGCCCGCTCGGAGACGCGGCCCGATCTGACCCTCAGCCGTCATGAGCTGGTAGCCCAGGTAGCGGCACTGGCGGCCTGGATGCGTGCCCGGGGAATCCAGCCCGGGGACCGGATCGCCGCGGTGGTCGCCAATACACCCGAGGCGATCATCGGCATGCTGGCGGCTGCCAGCATCGGAGCAGTGTGGTCCTCGGCGTCGCCCGACTTCGGCACCGCCGGCATTCTCGATCGCTTCGGCCAGATCGAGCCGACACTGCTGATCTGCGTGAATGGCTACGGTTACGGGGGCAAGGTGTTCGATCGCACCGCCCAGGCGCTGGAGCTGCGCCGCAGCATACCCTCGGTGCAGCAGGTGCTGATGGTGCGCAATGTGGCGGATATCGAGCTACCTGAAGATGTGACCGATTGGCAAATCGCCCTCGACGAGCATGCAGGCGCGGACCTGCAGTGCGCTCCGCTGCCCTTCGACCATCCGCTGTACATCCTCTATTCATCGGGTACCACCGGCGTCCCCAAGTGCATCGTGCATGGCGCCGGTGGCACCCTGCTGCAACACAGCAAGGAACTGATGCTGCACAGTGATCTGGGCCCGGAGGACGTGCTGTTCTATTTCACTACCTGCGGCTGGATGATGTGGAACTGGTTGGCGTCCGGTCTGCTGACCGGGGCCGAGCTGGTGCTGTTCGACGGCAATCCGGGTTATCCGGACATGCAGCGGCTCTGGCGCCTGGCCGAGGATTACCGGGTCACGCATTTCGGCACCAGCGCCAAGTTTCTCGGCAGCTGCCGCAATGCCGGACTGCAGCCTGGCCGCGAGTTTGATCTGGCCCCCCTGCGGGTGCTGCTCTCCACCGGTTCGCCCCTGTTGCCCGAGGATTACGACTGGGTCTATGGGGCGGTCAAGCAGGACCTGTTACTTGGCTCGATCTCCGGCGGTACCGACATCGTCTCCTGCTTCGTGGGTTGTTCACCGCTGCTGCCGGTGCGTCGTGGCGTCATCCAGTGCCGCATGCTGGGCATGGATGTGCAGGCCTATGACGATCAGGGTCAAGCGGTAATTGGCCAGCGCGGTGAGCTGGTCTGCGTCCAGCCCGCGCCGAGCATGCCCCTGGGGTTCTGGAATGACACCGACGGCAGTCGGTACCGGGCAGCCTATTTCGAGCGCTTCGAGGGCGTCTGGGCCCATGGCGACTATATCGAATTCGACGAAGAAGACGGCTGCATCATTCATGGCCGCAGCGACGCGACCCTGAATCCCGGTGGCGTACGCATCGGCACAGCGGAAATCTACCGCCAGGTGGAAACCCTCGAGGAGATTGCCGACAGTCTGGTAGTCGGCCAGGACTGGGAAGGGGATGTGCGCGTTGTGCTGCTGGTGGTGATGAACCCGGGTCAGACCCTGGACGAGCCCCTGCGCCAGCGCATTCGGCAGCGGATCCGCGAAAACGCCAGTCCGCGGCACGTGCCCGCCCGGATCGAGGCGGTAGCGCAGATCCCCTATACCCGCAGTGGCAAGAAGGTTGAGCTGGCGGTGGCGAAAATACTGCGCCGCGAAGCGGTCACCAACCGGGAGGCATTGGCCAACCCCGAGGCGCTGGAGCAGATTGCTGCGATCGAGTCGCTCTGGCGCTAGGCCGCGCGCTCAGTCCCAGGTCGGCGCAAAGTCCGGGTCTGCAATGCGCTCGTTGCGCTCCAGGGCAGAGATCGCCGCCACGTCCTCCTGGCTCAACTGCAGCTGGGCGGCGCGCAGGTTGTCCTCCTGGTGCTCGCGCCGGGTGGAGGAGGGAATGACCACATAGCCCAGTTGCAGCAGCCACGCCAGGGTGACCTGGGCGGGTGTGGCGTCATGGGCCTGGCCGATGGCGCGCAGAACCGGATCCTGCATGACCTTGCCCACGGCCAGCGGCATGTAGGCCGTCAGTTGAACGCCCTGCTGCCGGGCGAATTCGGCGACCTTGCGGTTATGCATGAACGGGTGAATCTCCACCTGATTGGTCGCGATATTGCCGGCACCGACCAGATCGATGGCCTTGCCCAGGTGCTCGATGGTGAAATTGGACACCCCGATATGCCGGGTCAGACCCTGCTCCCGGGCCTCCAGCAGCATGGGCAGGTATTCCTCCATGGGCACCTTGTCTTCCGGTGAGGGCCAATGGATCAGGGTCATGTCCACCCGCTCCAGGTCCAGCTTGCGCAGGCTCTCCTGCAGACTGGGGATCAGCTTGCGGGGCGCCAGATTGGTGATCCAGATCTTGGTGGTCACGAACAGCTCGTCCCGGGCAATGCCACTGCCGGCGATGGCGCGTCCGACATCCTGTTCGTTGTCGTAGATCTGCGCGGTGTCGATGTGGCGGTAGCCGAGCTCCAGCGCCTGGGAGACCGAATCGATCACGTCCTGACCCTTGAGCCGATAGGTGCCCAGACCAATGGTTGGAATACCCATGCATTATGCTCCTGTATTCAATGGTGGCTGACAGTACACCTTAGACCAGGATCGGCTAATCTGTGTCCCGCACCTCGTTCAGCACAAGGACATAACGATGCCATTGCAGACTCTCTTGGGTACCCGCCTGCCGATCATCCAGGCCCCCATGGCCGGCGTACAGGACAGCCGCCTGGCCCTGGCGGTTTGCCGTGCCGGCGCACTGGGCTCGATTCCCGCTGCCATGCTCGGTCCGGAGGCGCTGCGGCGCGAACTGCAGATCATGACCGAGCAGAGCGCCGGACCCTGGAACGTGAATTTTTTCTGCCATGGCGCCCCCGCAGCGGATCCGGCACGGGAGTCGCACTGGCGCGCCACCCTGGCTCCGTACTATGCGGAACTCGGCCTGGATGTGGCTGACATTGCGGCCGGCGGCGGCCGTCGCCCCTTTGATGCGGCGACCCTGGAGATCCTGCGCGAGTTCCGACCCCCGGTAGTCAGCTTTCATTTCGGACTGCCCGCCCCCGGGCTGCTGGCTGAGCTCAAGAGCTGGGGCACCCGGGTGCTGTCGACGGCAACCACGGTGGCTGAGGCCGTCTGGCTTGAAAGCCACGGCGCCGATGCGGTGATTGCCCAGGGTCTGGAAGCAGGCGGCCACCGCGGCATGTTCCTCAGTGACGACATCACCACCCAGATGGGTACCCTGGCACTGCTGCCGCAGGTGGTCGCTGCCGTTCGGGTGCCGGTCATTGCGGCGGGCGGGATCGCCGATGCAGCCGGCATCAGTGCCGCCATGGCCTTGGGGGCAGCCGGCGTGCAGCTGGGTACCGCTTTTCTGCTATGCCCGGAGGCGACCACCACCGAACTGCACCGTGCAGCGCTGGTCAGTGAGGCGGCGACCCATACCGCATTGACCAATGTGTTCTCCGGCAGGCCCGCCCGCGGGATGGTGAATCGGGTGATCCGCGAGCTGGGCCCGATGAGTCCCCTGGCGCCGGCCTTTCCCCTGGCGGGAACCGCCATGGCGCCGTTGCGCAAGGCGGCAGAAGCGCGCGGCAGCAGCGATTTCTCGCCCCTGTGGTCAGGGCAGAACAACGCTGGCTGCCAGCCCATTTCGGCCGAGCTGCTGATCGGCAGACTGGTGGGCGTGTCTGTCTGAGCAGCGGCCCTCCGGCGCCTGCTGTATTAGTTCGAACTTTCCTCGAGGTCGTCCGTCCATTCTGAAGTGGAGCTTATGACGCTTCCCTGTTCGAAACTGCCTGGAGGAATGCCATGAATACGATGAAAGTCATGAAGAACGGCCTGATTGCCGCACTGCTCTCCTGCACTGCTGTCGCTGCCTGGGCGCAGGAAATGGATGCCGGCGAGTTCATCAATGAGGCCTCGGCCAAGGGAATAGCGGAAATCGAGACGGCCAAGATGGCGCTGGAAACCAGTGGGGACAAGCACATCCGTGAGTTCGCCAATTGGATGATCAAGGATCACACCAAGGTGAATGAGAAGATGCGTGAGATCGCCCAGCAAAAGAACATCGAGATGGCGGATGACGCCGGACTGCTGGACCAGGGCAAGGCGATGATGCTGGAGCTACGCGATGGCGAGGACTTCAACGAGGCCTATATCAACAACCAGGTGGTGGCTCACGAGCAAACCATCGAGCTGTTCCAGCGCGCCTCGCGCGAGCTGGATGACGAGCATGAGGAACTGCACAAGCTGGTGGAAGAGACCCAGCCCAAGCTGCAGGAGCACCACGCCCGCGCCCGTCAGTTGCAGGAGCGGATGAACGCCCGCAACTGAATTCGCTGCGCCCCCGCCACGGGGGCGTCTGCCGGACGGGCAAGTAGTGAGTTTCAGTCTTGCCGTTCGGCTTGCTCTACGGAGGCATTCCAGATGGTGCGAATCTGGTCTGCCAGGGTCATGGGGTCAAAGGGTTTGATGATGACGCCGGCGGCGGACAGGCGGTGGTATTCGCGTATTTCTTCGGCCTGGACCTTGGCGGTCATGAAAATTACAGGCAGATCGGCCAGGCCCGGTAGGTCGCGGATCCGGGCCAGTGTTTCCGGGCCGTCCATCTCCGGCATCATGACGTCAAGCAGCAGCAGATCGGGTTTGAAGTCTTCCAGTCTGGCCAGCCCCTCCGCCCCCGAGCTGCAGCTCAACACTTCGAAGCCGCCGACGATTTCCAGCGCGACCCGGGTTACTTCCTGTATCGAGAGGTCGTCCTCGATGTGCATGATGCGTTCCAGTCCAGACATTACCTCAGTCCCCTCTGAGCCAAGACAATAGGCAGCCTATTCGCCTTGGCGGTTGCAGTCACTTTCGCGTTCAACGAAAGGTGGCGTGCTTTTCCATTACCGACGTTCAATCAATAGCCTCTGCTGGTTGGCCGGAGGTCACGTCCAGTGTAATCCAGAAAACCGAGCCATGTCCGACTTCAGATTCGAAGCCGATCTCGGCGTTCAGCCGATCGGCCAGTTCGCGGCATATGGCTAGGCCCAAACCTGTACCGCCGCGCTGCCGAGTATCGGTGGCATCGGCCTGGGAAAACTTGCTGAAAAGACGCGGGTGAAAATCTTCGGCTATCCCTATGCCCTGGTCGATAACGCTGATGCGCACGCGATGCTCCTCCTTTCGGGCTTCCAGGCGAACCGACTGGCCGGGATGGGAGAACTTGACCGCGTTGGACAGAAAATTGTTGAGAATCTGCCCCAGGCGCAGGCCGTCGACCGTGACCGCTACCGGGTCGATCTGCCCCAGCTCGATATCCACCTGGAACTGCGCGGCATAGCCACTGTTGTCCTCGACCGCCTTGCGCAACAGCGGGCCAAGGAGCTGATGCTCAAAGCGGAAATGCATCTTGCCGGCTTCCAGCTTTTCCATGTCCAGCAGGTCGTCGATCAGGGTGTGGAGCAAGGTACAGTTGTTCCTGGCCACCTGCAGCATGTTGCGCATTGGATCCGGGACCGGCCCCAGGACGTCGTTGGCCAACAAGGTCACGGCCCCGGAAATGGCCGTCAGCGGTGTACGCAGTTCATGGCTGACGGTGGAGACGAACTGGCTTTTCAGCTGATCCATCCGGTGCTGTTCGGTGGCATCCCAGATGAAACCGCTCAGCCACAGCAGGTTGCCGTCACTATCGAATTCGCCGCGGCCCTTTTCCTTTACCCGGACCTCATGGCCTGCGGCATGGATCAGCCGGTAGCCCAGCTCGAACACGCCCAGGTCGTTGATCTGCGCCACCGCCTTGTAGGTCAGGTGCAGATCGTCGGGATGAACAATGCTGGCGTAGCTGCGCACCTTGCTGTCGACGAAATCCGCCGCCGGGTAGCCGGTGATGCGAGTAATCTCATCGCTCATGTAGGACATGGTCCAGTCAGCGTCATTGACGCAGCGATAGACCGCCCCCGGCAGGTTGCTGACCATGGCCTGGAATCGCGCCTGACTCTCCTGCAGGTTCTGCAGGGTCTCCACCTGCGCGGTGATATCGGTATGCGTGCCGCTGAGCCACAGCGGCGCGCCGTCCGTATCGCGACTGATAAGGCGCCCACAGCTTCTGACCCACACCCAATGGCCGTCCTTGTGGCGCATGCGCGAGTCGGACTCGTAATAGTCGAGTTCGCCAGCCAGGTGACGCTCGAGCAACCGGGTGGAGGCCGCCAGATCATCGGGGTGAAAGAGCGCAGTCCAGGTCGACAGTCTGACCGGTTGCAGCTCCTCCAGACGGTAACCAACGATCTCGGCCCAACGGGCGTTGATGAACGTCTCGTTGGTTTGCCGGTTCCACTCCCAGGTGCCCACATTGGTGCCTAGAATGATATTCGCCAGACGCTCGCGTTGGCGCTCGATGGTCATTTCCAGGTGCTTGCGCGCAGTGATGTCGGTGATGAATCCGTGCCAGATCATGTCCCCGTTTTCCAGGGCCTCGGGGGTGGCATTGCCGGCCAGCCAGAGCTCGCCCATCACCGGATGCTTGAACCGGTACTCCTCGCGCCATACGGTCTGTTTTTTGGCCGACTCCAGGATGCCCAGCGTGACCCGGTCGCGGTCATCGGGATGGATGCCGCCCATGATGCTGGTGTCGCTTTCACGCGCTTGCTCGGGACTGATGCCATACAGGTCCTGCATGCCCTGGCTGGCATAGGGGAACCAGGAGCGCCCTTCGCCAGACAGCTGATATTGATAGACCACCCCCGGCAGATGCCGGGTCAGCTTGTTGAAGCGTTCCAGTAACTGGCTGCGCTCCTGCTCCATCAACCAGCGGGTCACGGTGCCGGCGATCCAGCGGCCCATCAGCCGGATGAATTCGATATCGGTCTCGTCGAATGGCTTGGCGCGCGGCGCCAGAGCGGAGAAGTTGAGCGTGCCGTAACGCTGCTCATTGATCATCAGCACCACGCCGATATAGGACTCGAGCTGGAACGCGGCGTAGCAGGGATGGCCGCGGAATCGGGATTCACCCATGAACTCGATCGCGAGTACGTCTTCATGCTGCAGGGTCAGGGCGCAGTAGGTAGTGCCGAGCTCGAACTGCTGGCCCTCTGCGAGCTGATTGTCGGGGCTGTACTGCGCCAGGATGCGGTAGTCCTGATCATCGATCTGGCTGATGATCCCGATATCCATGTTCAGAAACCGGCAGCCCAGTTCCAGCGCCCGTTGCAGACGATCGACGGTGTTCAGGGTGGGCAGCGCGGCTATTTCATTCAGGGAGCGCAGGGCCTGGCGCTGCTGTTCCAGGCGCTGGCTGACGTCGCGTTGCGCGTTGTTCGTGCGCAGGGCATGGATGAGCTGGCCAAGCGTGCCGAGCAGCGGTGCCAGGAATGCGCGGTCGTCCTGGTTGTACCCCTCCGGCCGGTTGGCCAGACCGACGATCCCGACCAGCTCGTGGCCGAACCACACCGGCAGGCCGCTGAACGATTGCAGCGCAGGCCATCCTTCAGCAGGAGAGAGTGCCCCGTGGCCGTCAAAGCCCCCTGTGGCGTTCTGTTGCAGCATCTCGCGCAGCCACGGGTGGCCAGCCTCCAGGATCTGCTCGCATTCCAGGCGGTGCAGCTGCGGCGCGCGGGGGTCGGCATGCGGCGCGAGTTCACCCATTGCCCAGTTCTTCAGGTATGGCCGGTTCTCCTCATCCCTGGCTACTTCGCCGATAAAACCGAAGGTGCTTTGGGTCAGTGCCAGGGTCTGCTCGAGCAGGTGCGAGAAGCTTGCATGGGGATTGTCGGTTCCGAAATAGGCCGATCGGGCAGCAGAAACGATGGTTAGCAGCGCGCGATCACGATCGCGATCGCGCAGGGATTCAAGCAGCCGGGCCCGTTGCTCTTGCTCCCGGCGCCGGCTTTGCCACAGCAGGACGCCGAGAAGCACAGCGATAGCGGCTGGAACGAGCCACCAGGGCGCACTCGCCAATTGCCATAACTCGGTCATGATCGCAGCCACCTCGGGCTCGGGCGGGCGAATGCCCGAATCGATTTCAGATGACTGAGTGTGCCACTACTTGCCCGACCTGAGAACTGGCCTTTGACTATAGGCTGTTGTTCAGGTGCCCGCCGTCCACATTGATGACGGTGCCGGTAATGAAGGATCCCGCCTCGCTGGCCAGCAACAGCAGCGGCCCACTGAGCTCCTCCAGTTGGCCCAGGCGGCGCATGGGGACCTTCTGCTTGATGTACTCCTGGCCCTTCTCGGACTCGAAATAGTCATTGTTCATCTCGGTACGGAAATAGCCCGGGGCCAGCGCATTGACTCGTATGTTGTCCCGGGCCAGCTCGAGGGCCATGGCCTTGGTCAGTTGCACGACCCCCGCCTTGGCCACCGCATAGTGGCTCAGACCCTGGCCTACCCGCAGGCCCAGTATGGAGGCGATATTGACGATGTTGCCGCCCTTTCCGTTCTTGGCCATGGCCACGGCCGCGCGATGGGCGACCCGCCAGGCACCGTCCAGATTGGTGTCGAGCATGCTGCGCCAGTTGCCCTCGGTCATCTTCAGAAAGGGAACGCCTTCGCCGATGCCGGCATTGTTGATCAGCACATCCACAGAGCCGAACCGCTCTTCAGCTGCGTTGAAGCCGGCATCGATACTGTCGCTGTCGGTCACATCCATGGTCACCGCCAGGGCCTCGAAACCCTGACCCTGCAGTTCAACGACCAGTTTTTCCAGACGTTCCGCCCGGCGTGCGGCCACCACCACACGCGCACCGGCAGCGGCCAGCACCCGGGCGAAATGCTCACCCAGGCCGCTCGAGGCGCCGGTTATCAGGGCGGTCTTGCCGGTAAGATCAAAACGTTGGTCAGTCATGGTTGGAGTCCTCCGTAGGGTGTGCGCTGCAGTATCGGCTACGGAAAACACGGATTCCAGTATATTCCAGCGGCGTGATAATCACTGATCAGGGCCGGCACCTGATGGCAGCCGCACGTCCACCCGCAAACCGCCGAGCGGGCTTTCATCGAGGGTGATGGAGCCCTGATGGCGCTCGACTACCCGCTGCACGATGGACAGGCCCAGCCCGGCCCCGGGGCGTTCGCTACCGGTGTAGAAGCGCTCGAGCAGTCGGGCACGCTGCGCCGCAGCGACGGGCTGGCCACTGTTTTCCACGCGCAGCAGCAACCCGGGTGACGGTTTCTCTTCGGGCTTCAGCAGAAGTTTCACGGTGCCGCCCTGCGGACAGTGCTGTATGGCGTTGGCCAGCAGGTTCTGCAGCAACATGTCCAGGCCCCCGGGTTCCATGGCGAGGGTCTCCGGCAGCCCGGGATCGACATCGAACTGAAGCTCCAGGTGTTTCTTCAGGGCGAGGGGTAAAAGCTGAGCCAACTCGTTCCGGCAGGTCGACTGCAGCGCGACATCGCGGCTTTCGAAGGGCTGATCGTCGGCCAGCCGGGCCAGTGTCAGCATCTGGCTGATCAGTCGGGTGGCCCGCTCTACCGCGCTGATCAGATGACCCAGTGCCGCATCCCGTTCAGCCGGATCCGTCGCCGCACGGGCGTTTTCCGCGTGAATCTGCAGCACGGCCAGAGGCGTGCGCAGTTCGTGGGCGGCGTCGGCTATGAACCGTTGCTCGCGAGCGAGCAACTGGCCGAGTTGATCAAGCAGGCGGTTGAGCGCGGCCTGCATCGGTTCGAGCTCGGTGGGCAGGTCATGGATCAGCACCGGTTGCAGGCTGTCGGGGTCGCGCTGGCGCAGCTGCTGGGCCATGCGCTCCAGCGGCGTGAGACCGGAGCCGATGGCCAGCCAGACCAGCAGCAGCATCAGTGGGATACCCACCAGGTCCGGTATCAGTGTGGAGCGCACGATCTTGCCGACCAGTTCACCGCGCACATCTGCGCGCTCACCCACCCATATCGCCAGTTGCTGGTCGTCATCCTCCAGCACGTAGCGGCGCCAACGCTCCCCGTTTACCGCGAGGCTGGCGAAGCCCGGTTCCCAGTTATCCCCATGCATGGCGGGCAGGTTGAACGAGCGGGCAATGATCGTGCCCTCGGCATCACGTACCTGATAGGCAAGCTTGCTTTCATAACGGTGACCGAGTGCTGGTTGCTGGTCGGCCGATTCGCTCAGGGCGGCGGCCAGCTGCTGGTGATCGACCTGTGCCTCGGGCAGCCGTAACAAGCCCTGCAGCACCCGCGCGCTCTGCCCGAGCTGGGCGTCGAACAGTTCTTCAATCTCATGGGCCGCATCGCGGTAGCTGACGGCGCTGAGAATCAGCGAGCCCACCAGAAGCAGACCCAGAACACGCAGCAGGATGCGTTGGCGCAGGGACCTCACGTCTGGCGCTCGATCATGTAGCCCACACCGCGCAGGGTACGGATCAGTTCCGGAAAGAGCTTACGACGCAGGTGATGGATGTGAACCTCCAGGGTGTTGCTGTCGACCTCCTCGTTCCAGCCATACAGCACCTGCTCCAGTCGGTCCCGGGTCAGAACCCGGTCGGGCTGGGCAATCAGCTCGTGCAGCAATACGAACTCCTTGCGTGAGAGATTGACCACCTGCCCGTTCAACGTTACCTGCTGGCTCTGGGGATCGAGCACCACGCCGCGCAGGCTGATCAACGGCTCGGCCCGACCGTTGCTGCGTCTGAGCAAAGCACGCAGGCGAGCCTTGAGCTCGGCGCTGTCAAAGGGCTTGGTCAGGTAGTCGTCCGCGCCGGCGTCCAGACCGGCGATGCGATCGCGGACACCGTCGCGCGCCGTCAGGATAAGCACCGGAACGTGGTGATGCCGGTCACGCAGGGCCTTGAGTACTTCCAGGCCATCCATGCGTGGCAGACCCAGATCGAGAATGGCCAGGTCGAATGGTTCGCTGCTCAAGGCATGCAGCGCGCTGCTGCCGTCCTGCAGCCAGTCCAGCGTGTAGCCTTCCGCTTTCAACGCCGTCAGGATTCCCTCCCCGAGGGACTTGTCATCTTCAATCAGCAGCAAGCGCATGGGGTCTACTCGATCTTGGCCAGAAGTGTGCGTATTTCCTGCTGTCGGCCCTTGTCGGCCAGTTCGCGGCCCGGCCTCGCAGGCGCTGCCTGGGCTTTCAGCAGCGCAGTTTTCGCCTCAGCATAACGTTTCTGGTTGATCAGGTAATCCGCCCAGAAGTAATTGCTGTCGATACCGTCCGGGTTGATGGCCAGGGCTCTCTGCAGCAGCTCGGCCGCCTTGGTGTCGTCACCAAAACTGATCGGCCAGCCCGGGAGCTTATAGTACAGGGCGCCCAGGCTGGTATAGGCCGAGCCCTGCAGGGCATTTTCTTCCAGTTCCAGCGCCCGTTCCAGGGAGGCGCGGGCTTCCTTGACCTTGCCCAGGGCGTCGAGCCCACCCTCTGCACCGGCCCAGCTGCTGAGGATAATGCCTTGCCAGATATAGGCCGGGGCGCTGTGCGGGTTGGCCTGCGTCAGCTGACGGGCTTCATCCGCCAACAGCGCATAGGCTTTGGGTTGCTGCTTCTCCGGCGTTTCATAGTGGATCTGCGCCCAGCGCTGCTGAAGCTCGGTCAGATCCGCGGCCTGTACCACGAAGCCCAGGCCCCACAGGGCGGCGGTGATTGCCAACTGCTTGATCATGGTCATCAGTGATGCTCCGGTATGGTAGTGATGTCGGTCTGCTGGGTGTGGGGAGTGTCGGCGTACTGCCGGATGGTGGACAACTGCCGGCGCAGGGCTTTGTCCAGCAACGAGGGCAGCACATTGTTGAGGCGCACGAACAGTCTCTCGGGCCACCCCAGGTGCACTTCGCGCAGGTCTTTGTGCAGCGCCTTGATCAGCTCGGTCGCGACGCGGTCCGGGCTGTCCGTGGCTACTTGCAGGGCTCGGTTCATCGCGTTCACCTGGGCACTGTTCATGTCCGTGTCGGTGGCTCTGGGCGCCAGATAGAGGACGCCGACCCGGGTGTCGGCCAGTTCCCGACGCAGGGCCTGGGAAAAGCCACGCAGGGCGAACTTGCTGGCACAGTAGGTGCTGAATCCCGCGTAGCCGATCGAGCCGAAGGTGGAGCCGATATTGACCACGCAGGCCTGGGGCGCCTCTTTGAGCTGGGGCAGCAGGCAGCGGGTCAGTTGCAGGTTGGCGGTCAGGTTGATGTCGATCAGCTCGGCTATCTGCGCATCGTCCATCGATTCGAACAACCCGAAATGGTTCACGCCTGCGGCATTGATCAGCAGGTTGAAACCGGGCAGCTGGCGTACAGCCGAAGCCACTCGGGCGCGGTCCACCGCCAGCCGCAGATCGGCCTGCACGGCGGTCACCTGCGGACCGAAGTCGCGCTCCAGCCCCTTGAGCGCCGTGGCCTGGCGGCCGACTACCAGGACTCGCGCCCCGGCCCGACACAGGGCCGCAACCATTGCCCGGCCCATGCCGCCGGTGGCGCCGGTCAGCACCACAACACTATCCTGCAAGTGCATGGGGCACCTCCAGCGAGCCAGGCAGGCTGCGGAACATCTCCGCATACAACCGATAGATAACCCGGGCGGTATGCACCACGGCGTGCTGGTCGGCCGGGTCCTCCAGGCGATTGACCAGTTGCTCGAAGAACTTCATGTGCTCCAGATCGAGTGCGCCGTGGGAGGTCAGATAGCTGAACGCCTTGTCGGGGAGACCGAGACTTTGCTTCAGGCTGCCTGCGGCCTGGGTAGCCAGCAGGGTACTGGTGCCCTCGAGCACAAAGACCATTCCCAGCATGGAGACCGGATTGAGCCGGTTGATGCGGTCGTACATGGTGCTGACCATCAGCTCGGTGGCCATTGCCGGCTGACCCTCGCGTATCGCTTCGGCGTCGGCGCCACAGGCGCGCAGGTCGTTGAGAATCCACTCCTGATGGCCCAGCTCCTCCTCGATATATTCGGCCATCGCATTGCGCAGCCATTCCTGTCGGGCACTGATGCGCGCGCCACAGGCCATCAATAACGGCACCGTGTGGCTGACGTGGTGGAAAGCTTCAGTCAGAAAGGCAATGTAGCTGTGCCGTTGTACCTGCCCGGCCAGGGCTGCCTGGATCAGGGGCGAGGCAAACAGATAGTCGCGATCGGACTGGGTGCATTGCTGCAGGTGATCAAAGAAATTCATGGTAACTCTCCTCGGGTATCAGGCTATGGAGGGCCTGGCGGTATTGCTCCAGAACGGCGGCACGGCGCAGCCGGCCGTTACTGGTCAACAGGCCGTTGGTGGCTGTAAAGGGTTGATCGGGTACCAGCCAGTGATGCAGCTGGGCGTAGTCGGGCAAGCTGGCGTTCACCCGCTCGATGGCCTGGCTAAGCTCGGTGGGACCGATCCGCGGGTCGCTGGGCACGACAAGCCCCAGGTTGCAGGGCAGGCTTTCGCCATGCACGTAGGCCTGGGCTATGGCTGGCTCGCTGGTCAGTTCCGCCTCGATCCATTCCGGATTGACGTTGCGACCAAAGGCGGTGATGAACTGGTTTTTCTTGCGCCCCAGTACGGTCAGGAATCCCCCTTCGAGGTAACCGATGTCGCCGGTTGCCCAGGGCGAGGGAACGGCTTGCTGGCTACCCAGATAGCCCAGCGGACCGCTGCCGTGAACCAGTATCTCGCCGTCTTCGGCGAGGCTGACACGCACGTGGGCCAGGGCCTTGCCCACGCTGCCGGGGCGGTGCCCGGCGGGATGGTTGAGGCAGACGACGGAAGCGCATTCCGATAGTCCGTACCCCTCGTATACCGGCCAGCCAAGCTGAGCGGCGTGTTCAAGCAGAGCGGGCGCTATTCGGCCACCACCCACAGCAATGAACCGCAGGCCGGCTGGTGGGTGCAGGCCCGCCGCTGCAGCCTGCAGCAGCGCCTGCAGAAGTTGCGGTACCAGGATCAGGCTGTGCGGCTGCGTCTGGTGCAGGTTCTGCATCAGCAGCTGGATATCCAGGCGGCTGCCGAACACGCCCGTATGTGCGGGCAGGTACACGCTGGCGCCCGCCAGCAGGGCCGCATAGACGCCGACGTTATCGAGCAGGACACCGAGGGGCAGCAGCACCAGATGTCGCTGCGGGCTGGCCTCGGCGCTGGCCTGTTGCAGGCTGTGGGCTACATCCATCAAGGCATCGGCAGACAGGCATACGCCCTTGGGGCGGCCGGTGGTGCCGGAGGTGAAGGTAATCTTGCTGGTGTGCGCTGGCAGCGGCGGTGCTGTCGCTGCGTCAGCAGCGTTCCGTTGCCAGCCGAGCGGGGCCGGAGTGAAGCCGAGCTCGGTCGGGTCCACGCCACCTGGCAGCTCGCCGATCAGGGTGTCGACGTTGGCGCTGTCGAGCAGATGCCGTACCTGTTCGGCACTGAAAAAGGGGGGCACAGGCACGCATACCAGGTTGCAGCGGATGCAGGCGAGATCCCAGAGAATCCATTGGCAGCCATTTTCCACGGCCAGGGCTACCCTGCGGCAGTCGCCCGCTTGCAGGCGACGGCTGTACTCGGCTATCTCTGCCGGTAGCTGGCCATAGGTCACGGATTCATCGCTACCGACCAGGGCTGCCTGATCGGGCCTCTCTTCGGCATGCCGCACCAGTGTTGCCCAGAAACGCTCAAGCGCTGACATCGTTCATCTCCTGGCCAGCGGTATAGTTGGGTCGGTAGCCCATCCGCTGCAGTACCCGGCGCCTTTCCAGCTGGGCGAGCCCTTCGGGGATGTAGCCCGCCATTACCCGGGGGCGGGTGGCGTAGTAGCTGCCCCACTCCCCCTGTAGCTCGCCCAGGCGCGCCGGGTCGGCAAGGCCAAGATCGACGGGGCTCAATGCCAGACGCTGGAAGCTGTTGAGCAGCATGGCGGTGCCGGTAAACACCACCCAGCGGTAACCCTGTGCGGCGAGATAGTGCGTCAGCGCCACGATCAGCATTCGGGCGCCGCCGGGGGCCAGGGCAGCCAGATTACCCACCTCGATGACCTGCTCGCGGCGCACGGGAACGCCGCTTCGCGCGGCAATCATCTGGCAGGCAGGCGCGTCGAGATACTGCTCGAGGAAGAGCGCGCCTTGCATGGCCGGACGCAGTCCGACGACTGCCTGCAGCGCATCGGCCTGGCGCAGGCCCAGCAGCTCGGGCATGAAATGCTGCACGGAAGCGCCGTAGATCGCGGCAAACCGGGAACGCACAAAGGACTGCAGCTGGGCGCGCAGCGGATCATCGGCAGCCCCGCTGAGGGCGAGTTCCAGGCTGTCCTGCTGTTCGAAAGTGGCGAGCGGGAAGGATGGCGACAAGTTGGACATGGGGTCTCTCCAGTAGTTGAGAGCATCATGCGGACCAAGTCTTAACATTGGCTTAAGCCTGCAGAATCGATTGATGGGCTTGCAGCAGCAGATCCCAGTCCTTCCGGTCCAGCAGGGACTGATGGCGCTGCAGTTGATCAAGGTCATGCCGTGCGCTCGCGTGGGCACTCAATCGGGGGCGCATTTTTTCCAGGTCCAGCAGTGCGATCTCCCATTGGTCGGAGTCCGCCCGCACGAAGATATGTTTGGGGTACAGGCAGCCATGCTGCAGACGATGCTGATGCAGGCGACCCAGACAGATGCCCAGCGCCTGAGCGAGTTGCTGGCGCTGTCTGCTGTCGGGGAGGCTTAACTGATCCATGGGCATGTACTGATCGAGCGCTTGCAGCACCAGCACCGCGGAGCTTCCCTTAGTACCGCAGAAGAGCACCTCGGGGCAGCCGATGCCGAGGCTGTGCAGGCGCTGCAGATTCTCCAGCTCGCGGCATACGGTGGGACGCCCGAGGGGATGCCGCCAACTGCGATACAGATGGCTTTGCTGGCGCTTGATATACACATCGCGGTTACGCCAGCGACCCTTCAGAACACCACTCCAGCCGCCCCGACGCTGATTCGGTTGCTCCACCCAGCGGGCCGGCAACTGCCACCAGTGCTCGAAGCCCGTCGTAGCGGATGCGCCTGCCAGCGCGATCGCCTGATCAGTCATTGCCCAGCTCCCGCGTCGGCTTGCGGCGCAGCACATAGACGCGCCACATGGCGTATCCGGGGAGAAAATCCTTGCTGCCCTGAATCTCGAAACCGGCCTGAGCAAACAGCTGCTCGATATGCTCACGCTTGGCCACGAAGCGATTGGCGTTCTGCGCAGTACCGCGCTTGGCCCGCTTGTACTCCAGCCGCTCACGGCGCCGTGCCTTGACGTTGCCGTCCACCCACAGCGAGATGATCAGGCTATCGCGGGTCACCCGATGGCATTCGTGCAACAGGGTGAGGCGATGTGCGTCACTCTCTATGTGATGCAGCAGCCGCATGCAGAAGATGCTGTTGACGCTCTGGTCCGGCAGGTCGATGGCAAAGGCCGAGGTGTGCAACAGCTGTACGCGCGCCAGCGTGGCAGCCGGGTGCACCTTGCTGGCGACATCGAGCATGGCCGTGGAGTTGTCTGCGGCAATCAGCTGGCGGCTGTTATCAGCCAGCAGGGTTGGCCAGAATCTGCCTGCCCCGCAGGGCAGATCCAGCACTCTGGCGGGATCGCCGGCCTGGCGCAGGGCCCAGCGGGCCAGCTGTTGGTCGCGCCAGTCCGACAGCCTGCGTGACAGGCCCTGGCGATGCTTGGTCCAGTACGCCTGGGCGTGAACGTGATCGTACTTGTCGGAAAAAGGTAGGGAAGGAGCTTGGTTCATCAGCGGACACCTGGTTGCATGAGTGTCCGAATACTTGCTGGTGAAGCTTAAGAAAGGCTTAAGTCGGCAGAAGGGATGGGGCCCGGCCGGCGCGCAGCCATGGTAAAGCGAACAATAATCTACTGCGCGCGGCCTGGAGTGAATGCATACTGCGCTTTCCTATCGCACTGCTGACATACCCGGTCCACGGCATGAACAACGAACAATCAGAACGACTACGCACCGTGTTCAGGGAAGTTTTTTCCTGGCATAACCGCGCTGCATGGATGGTCCTGCTGGTCTCGATCACCATCGCCCTGCTCGCCTGGACCAGTCTGCGCCAGACCCAGACCCGGGCGGCCAATCAGCAGTTCGAATCGCTTAGCCTGGAAATGCTCGAAGCCATCAACAAGCGCATGCTGGATCATGAGCTTATCCTGCTAAGCGGCGCTGCGCTGATGGATGCCAATCCGATAGTGACCCGAGCCCAATGGGCTGCCTTTGTCGAGCGCCTGCGCGTGGCACAGACCTACCCCGGCATTCAGGGGGTCGGTTACACCCAGGTCATCGCGCAGCAGGCGCTGGATGAATTCGAGCAATCGATCCAGGCCGAGGGTTTTCCCGAGTTTGCAGTGCGCCCGCCGGGTCTGCGTGATGTCTATACCTCGATTGTCTATCTCGAACCCTTCCGGGATCGCAACCTGACCGCTTTCGGTTATGACATGTTCTCCGAGCCGGTTCGGCGCGAGGCCATGCTCAACGCCGCGCGGTCCGGCGATGCCGCGCTGACCGGGCGAGTCACCCTGGTGCAGGAAACCCACGGCAAGGTACAGGCGGGGATGCTGATGTACGTGCCCGTCTATCGCCCGGGCGCACCGCTGGACTCACCGGAGCAGCGCTGGAATGCGCTGCGTGGCTTCGTCTACAGCCCTTATCGCGTAGACGATCTGATGGCCGGCATTCTCGGCAGCCAGCCGCCGAGTATCGATTTCGCGATCTACGACGGGACACGCCCGAGCGCCGACAGCATGCTGCATGTCAGTTCGCCGGCAGTGAATCCGGGCCGCGAGCCCCAGGGGCGCCATCAGCTGCAGCTGTACGGGCGCACCTGGACCGTGGATTTCTATCACCAGCCGGGTTTCATTGCCGGCTTCTGGCGCGACCAGACACTGTTAGTCGGTCTGGGCCTGGCCCTGAGTCTGGTGCTGTTTGCACTGGTTACCAGCCTCAGCCACCGGCGGCTGGAGGTGCAGCGGCGTGCCGATCGCATGACCATCGAATTGCGGCGCAAGGAGCTGTCACTGCGGCTCAGTCAGGAGCGCCTGGCCCTGGCGCTCAAGGGCAGTAACGATGGCTGGTGGGATATCGATCTGGTCGACCGCAGCTTCTATGCCTCCCCGCGCATCTGGCAGATGGTCGGGCGGGTGGATGGCACCGCTGACAGTGGGCAAATGGATTGGCGGTCGCTGGTGGCCATGGCCGATCACGCGGCGCTGAAAAACCAGGTGATCCAAGCGGGCCGCGCCGAGGAGCCCTACTTTGCCCTGGAGTGCGACCTGATGCACCGCAATGGCTATCCGGTTCCGGTACTGCTGCGCGGATACATCCAGACCGATGCCCAGGGCCGCCCGCTGCGTATCGGCGGTACCTGCATGGATCTGACCGAGCGCCGGGAAATCGAGCGCATCAAGAATGAACTGATCTCCGTGGTCAGCCACGAGTTACGGACACCGGTTACCTCGATTTCCGGTGCCCTGGGGCTGATATCCGGCGGTGCCCTGGGAGAGATTCCGCCAGCCATCGAGTCGATGGTGGATATTGCCCACCAGAACAGCGTGCGACTGAACCGGTTGATCAACAACCTGCTCGACATGGACAAGCTGATCGCTGGCAAGATGGCCTTCGACATACGGCCCCAGCCCCTGGGCCCGATCATCGAGCAGGCGCTCGAACTGCACCGCGCGCTGGCCGAGCCGTTTGGCGTGACCCTGAATATGGAAGGTCGCATCGAGGACTGGGTGCTCGCCGACACGGAGCGGCTGCAGCAGGTGCTGTCGAACCTGCTGTCGAATGCGATCAAGTTTTCCCCCCGGGACGCCCAGGTGCGCGTGCACACCGAGCGCCACGGCGAGAGCGTGCGTGTCTGCATCAGTGACCAGGGCCCGGGTGTGCCCGAAGGATTCAGGGACCAGATCTTCAAGAAATTCTCCCAGGCCGACTCCAGCAGCCGACGGCAGAAGGGCGGTACTGGGCTTGGCCTGGTCATCAGCAAGGAGCTGGTCGGCCATATGGGTGGGCGGATCGGTTTCGACTCCGCGCCCGGCGCAGGGGCCGTGTTCTGGTTCGAACTCAAGCACTGCGAGGTGCGTCGGGCTCAGCCGCGTCTGCCCGCGCAGGACGAAGCCCTGGAGTGAGCGGGTCACACGGCAGATTTGAATCAATATACATTTTTGTATATTGTATGCCTCGGTCTATTTACACGGTGGAACAGTCATGACGCAGTCATCAGCAGCAGCAACCGACCTGCAGCGTTTGCGCGGTTCGGCTGACAAGGCTCAGGCACTGCTAAAGGCGCTGAGCAACCAGGACCGGCTGATGCTGTTGTGTCAGCTGGTCGAGCGCGAGCGCAGTGTCGGCGAGCTGGAGAGCACGCTGGGTATCCTGCAGCCTACCCTTTCCCAGCAGCTGGCCGTGCTCCGGCGCGAGGGGCTGGTCGCCACGCGCCGCGAGGGCAAGCAAATCTACTATCGGATCGTCAGCGCCGATGCGTTAGCCGTCATCACCACCCTCTATGAGCTGTTCTGCAGCGAGGAGGACGCATGAACATCGACTGGATGAACTTCACGCCCTGGAGCGCCCTGCTTGGCGGCATTCTGATCGGGCTGTCGGCGGGGGGGCTGATACTGTTCAACGGCCGCATCGCCGGCATCAGTGGCCTGCTCGGCGGGCTGCTCGGCCCCCGTGGGCCGGCCAAGGCCGAGAATCTGGCCTTTGTGCTCGGCCTGCTGGCGGCTCCCCTGGTGTACTGGGTGGTGCAGATGCGGCCGACCATCGTGATCGAGGCCGGTCCGCTGGCCCTGGTACTGGCAGGCCTGCTGGTGGGTTTCGGCTCGCGCCTGGGCTCGGGTTGTACCAGTGGCCACGGTGTCTGCGGGCTGGCAAGGTTATCGCCGCGCTCGCTGGTCGCCACCCTGACGTTCATGGGTGCCGGCTTCGTCACCGTTTTCGTGCTACGGCACCTGTGGGGAGGCTGACCATGCGCGCTCTTGTTGCTTTGCTGGCTGGCCTGCTGTTCGGGCTCGGTCTGGTGATTTCAGGCATGGCCAACCCGGCCAAGGTACTGGGCTTTCTTGATCTGTTTGGCCAGTGGGACCCTTCCCTTGCTCTGGTCATGGTGGGCGCGATCGCCGCGGCCCTGCTGCCCATGCAGTGGGTGCAGCGCTCCGGTCGCGATCTGCGTGGCGAAACAGTTACCTTGCCCGGCACCCGGCTGATTGATCGCCGGCTGGTGGTCGGCAGCCTGTTGTTCGGCGCGGGCTGGGGCATTGCCGGTTTCTGTCCCGGCCCGGCATTGGTGGCCCTGGGAGCGGGCATGCCACAGGCATTTCTGTTCGTACTGGCTATGCTGGGAGGTATGACCCTGTTCAACCTCTACAACCGACGCGGGCACGCGTGATCGATAACCCGAGACTGCAACCCCCCGGGGACCCGGGGCTGCTGGGCTGGCTGCGGCATTATCGGCTGGCCTGGCTCAGCGGCGATCTGACGGCGGGTCTGGTGGTCAGCGTCATGATCATCCCGCAAAGCATGGCCTATGCCATGCTCGCCGGCCTGCCGGTGCAGATCGGTCTGTATGCCAGCCTGCTGCCCCTGTTGGCCTATGCCCTGTTCGGCAGCAGCATGAGTCTGTCTGTCGGCCCCGTGGCCGTCACCGGGCTCATGACGGCCACCCTGCTGGCGCCACTGGCGGCGATCGGCAGCGGCGCCTATCTGCAACTGGCGGTCTGGCTCGCCCTGCTGTCGGGGGTAATGCTGTTTGCGGTCGGGCTCCTGCGCCTGGGCTTTCTCGCCAACTTTCTCAGCCATCCGGTCATCAGTGGTTTCATCAGTGGCGCGGCCATCCTGATTGCGATCAGCCAGCTGCCCCACCTGCTGGGGATGCCGGCCCTGCCCGACAACCCGCAGCAATGGCTCGACGACTGGCAGCCGATGAACAGTTGGGTGCTGGGCATAGGGCTGGTGTCGCTGGGCTGGCTGTTCTATGCCCGCAGCTTGTTCGGTACGCACCTGCAGCGCCTGGGTCTGCCGCCTGTACTGGCCACCCTGCTGGCCCGGCTTGCGCCCATTGTGCTGGTGGTCGCGGCCGTGGTGTTCACCCTGAGTCTGGATCTGAATGCCTATGGGGTTCCGGTGGTGGGCACGCTACCCGCCGGCTTGCCGTCCTTTTTCTGGGCCACGCCGGACTGGTCCGCGATACGGTCGCTGCTGCTTCCCGCGGCGCTGATCAGCCTGGTTACCTTCGTCGAGAGCGTCTCGATCGCCCAATCCCTGGCCCGGCGCAAACGCCAGAGTATCGATGCCGACCGCGAACTGCTGGCCCTGGGCGCGGCCAATCTGGGCTCGGGTCTGACCGGCGGTTTTGCGGTCGCCGGCGGCTTCTCGCGCTCGGTGGTGAATATCGAGGCCGGCTCCAACACGCCGTTGGCCGGGGTCATCGCGATGCTGATCATCGGTGTCATCCTGCTGACCATTGCACCGCTGTTTGCCCATCTGCCGTTGGTCATCCTGGCGGTCATCATCCTGGTGGCCGTCACCCCACTGGTCGACCTGGCCAGTCTGCGCCGTGCCTGGCGTTATGACCGGGCCGAAGGCCTGACCCTGTTCAGCACGGCCGCCGGCGTATTGCTGCTGGGTATTGAAGGGGGCATTGCGCTGGGTATCTGCCTGTCCATCGCAGGGCAGCTTTGGCGTGGCAGCCGGCCGCATATTGCTGTCGTCGGTCGCGTGCCGGGTACCCAGGATTTTCGCAACACCAAGCGCCATCTGGTGGAAACCGAGCCGCATCTGCTGGCCCTGAGGATTGACGAGAACATCTTCTTCGCCAACACCAAGGCCATCGAGCATGCGCTGTATCAGGCGCTGCGCGACTATCCCGACACACGCGAGGTTTTGCTGATTCTTTCGGCCGTCAACCATATCGACAGTACCGGTCTGGACATGCTCAGCGAGCTGACCGAGAGCCTGGCCGACAGGGACATCCGTCTGCACCTGGCCGAGGTCAAGGGTCCGGTGATGGATCACCTGGAGGAAACGGACTGGATCAACGAACAGGTGGGCGAGGTGTTTCCCAGTACCCATATCGCCTTCAACACCCTGGGTAGCCAGAAGCGGCCGGCCAGCAGCGACCTGGAGACCTGAGCCAGGAACCGGAACCAGGCACCGGAGCGCTCAGCTGATATCCCCGGGGGCCAGGGCGACGGACTTCATGATGGCGTGGCAGCTATCACCCACCTGCAATCCGAGCGTAGCCACGGCGCGGCAGGTGACCCGCGCCAGCAAACGCTCCTCGCCCATCTGCAGGACCACCATGGTATCGCCCGCGCGGGAAGAGATGGCACTGATGCGCCCTTCCAGAATATTCATCGCCGAGAGGCCGACCGGGCGGTGACGCGACAAGATCACGTCCTGGGCTTCGATGCGCACCCGCAGTTGCGTGCCGATGGCTGCCGCCGAGCGCGGAATGAACAGGGGCCCGCCCCGGGTATGGATTTCACTCAGCCCGTCGGCATGGTGGGCCGTTACCTGCCCGGTCAGTACGGCACCTGCATCGCGCAGGCCCAGGGCCATCTGCGGATCGCTGAGCACCTGCACCGCCGGGCCGGTCTGCCCGACCTTACCGTCTTCCAGCGTGACCACCGTGGTCGCCAGCCGGGCTACCTCGGGCAGGGCGTGGCTGACGTATAACAGGGGGATATGCAGCTCGTCGCGCAGGCGCTCGAAGTACGGCAGGATCTCCGCTTTGCGCGCGTCATCCAGGGCCGCCAGCGGCTCGTCAGCCAGGACCATCTCGGGGCCGCACAGTAGCGCGCGGGCGATGCTCACCCGTTGCTTTTCGCCACCGGAGAGGCTGGCCGGGCGACGGCTGAGCAGGCCCTCGATTCCCAGCATATGGATGACGCGTTCAAGGTCGACTGTCGGTGCATCGCGCGGTGCAAAGCGCCGGCCATAGAGAATGTTCTGCTGCACCTTGAGATGGGGAAACAGCCGGTCATCCTGGAACACGTAGCCTATGCGCCGCTGTTGTACCGGCAGGCTGAAGCCCCTAGTGGTATCCAGCAGCAGCCGGCCGTTGAGTTCGATACGGCCGCTGTCGGGGCGCAACAGGCCGGCCACGGCGTTGATTACACTGCTCTTGCCGGCACCTGAGGGGCCGAACAGCACGGTAATACCGGCTGGCGCCTGAAAACGCACGTCCAGGGCAAAGTCGCCCTGCGAGTGCTGCAGTTGCACATCCAGGGTCATCGGCCTGCAATCCTGCGGGCCACGCGCCGCGCCAGGACTTCGGAAAGCAGCAAGGCTGCCATGGCAATAACCACCGAGACAATCGCCAGGCGAGCAGCCATGGGCTCGCCACCGGGCACCTGCAGGAAGGCGTAGATTGCCGAGGGAATCGTCTGGGTCTGGCCGGGAATATTGGAGACAAAGGTGATGGTCGCGCCAAATTCGCCCATCGCCTTGGCAAAGGCCAGGATGGTGCCGGCAATCACGCCGGGCAGGATCAGTGGCAGGGTGATGGTGGTGAATACCCAGGCAGGCCCGGCGCCCAGGGTGTTGGCGGCCTGTTCCAGCCTGGGGTCGACCGCCTCGATCGCCAGGCGCATGGCGCGCACCATCAAAGGAAACGCCATGACCGCAGCCGCCAGTGCCGCGCCTGTCCAGTTGAACGCCAGCACGATACCAAAGCTCTCATCGAGCCACTGGCCAACGGGCCCGCGTCGGCCGAACGCCAGCAGCAACACATAGCCGGTCACGACCGGCGGCAGAATGAGCGGCAGGTGCACCAGCCCGTTCAACAGCTGCCTGCCCGGAAAACGCCAGCGTGCCAGCGCATAGGCGGTGAACAGCCCCAGAGGGAGACTGGCCAGCGTGGCCCAGAATGACACGCGCAGGGACAACATGACGGCCTGCCACTGCGCCGGACCGAGCCAGTCAGCCAGCATCACCGGGCGGTCTCGAAGCCGGCGCGCCTGAACGCTTCCAGGGTGCTTTCGCTACCAAGGTAATCCAGAAAGGCCCGGGCCTGGGGATGATCGCTGCGGGTCGTCAGTGCTACCGGATAGAGGATGGGGTCATGGCTGTCTGCGGGAAAGCGGCCGATGACCGCTACTTGCGGCTCGGCAAGGGCATCGCTGGCATAGACCACACCCAGTGGCGCCTCGCCGCGCGCCACCAGGGCCAGGGCGGCGCGCACATTGTCGGTCTGGGCCACGCGTTCGCGGACACTCGGCCACACCCCCAGCCGTGTAAGCGCCTGCTTGCCATAGATCCCGGCGGGCACTGCGTCCACCATGGCCATCGCGAGCATGCCGTCTCCCAGACGGGATGCCAGATCAAAACCGGGCGTAATGGTGAGCGGTGGCGCCGCTCTGCCATGGGCTACCAGCACCAGGGTATTGGCCAGCAATGCGCGTCGGCTGTCTGGCTGAATGTCGCCCGAGGCGGCCAGCGCATCCATCCACGCGGTATTGGCCGAAATGAACAGGTCCGCCGGCGCGCCTTGCTGAATCTGCCGCGCAAGTGCCGAGCTGCCTGCATGGGAAAGCGAGACCGGCGCACCGCCCTGCTCGGTCCAGCGGGCTGCGATCGTCTCCAGCACGCCACCCAGGCTGGCCGCGGCAAACACCTGCAGCGGTTCTGCCATGGCCGCCCGCCCACCGAGCAGGGCGATCAGTGTCAGCGCGATGGTCGGCAGTAGCGGTATGGATCGGTTCATCACCCTATTGTGGCTGCGCGGCACGGTGCTGGCAATTACCTCGAAAGGGGCGGTTCAGAGCGTGCGGCTGTAATGGCATTGTCATATCACAGGCTTAGCCTGCGGTGGCCAAACCCGCCCGAGGTCGCCATGTTTTCCACCGTCCGTACCCGCATCCTGTTCTTCGCCAGCCTGTCGATCTCCGCCTTGGCAGCCCTGGCCGTGCTCGCCCTGCTGATCATCCAGGAAGCGCAAAGCGCCTCCCAGCGGCTGATAACCACCGGGCTGCAGGAGTCCTGGATGCTCGAAGACCTGGAGCAGGACCATCGTGACCTGCAGGACCTGGCCTACAAGATCAAGGCGCAGCTGCTGCTCTGGAACGAAATCGCCCCCGCCTTCGAGGCGCTCGCCGTTGCCCTGCCGCAGCATTGGCAGGTGATCGAGCGCAGTCCGCAGCTGCGCGCCTGGGCAGTCGAGCATCAGGCGGAATTCCAGAAGGTGGTGGAGTTGCTCGACAAACTGGAACCGGGTATCCGCGAACAGAGCTATTACGGCGTCGGTCAGGTAGTGGATTTTGCCCTGTTCCCGGCCTTGGGCCCCATGCTCGACGCCATTGAAGAGCGCAAGCGCAACAGCCGGCTGGCAATCGAGCAGGACTGCTCCCGATTGCTGGCCTATCTGGACGAGCAAAAGGTCGTCCTGATCATCGGCTCGGCCGGATTCCTGGTGGCGATCATCGTGATGACGCTCTGGCTGCGGCGTACCGTGATCGTCCGATTGCAGACCATCGAAAGTGATATCAAGCACATGGCCGCCACCTCGGATCTCAGTCATCCGCCGATGCTGGCTGGCCGCGATGAAGTGGCCGGCGTGGCAAGCGCGGTGAAGGGGCTGGTGGGGCAGTTCGACCAGTTTGTCGGTGATATTCGCCACTCGGCAGCGGGGCTGAACCAGCGCTCCGCGATCCTGGATCAGGAGGCAGAAGCGTTGCAGGCCGCTTCCGAAATGACCCGGGAGCAGATCGAAAAGGTCAGTCACTCGATGGCCGCCATTGCCGGTCAGGCTTCCGAGATCGAAGCTGCCACCACAGGGTCGGCGGCCACCCTACGCGAGGCCGTGCAGGCCAATGCCCATGTGCAGCAGGGGCTGCAGAGCAGTGAAGCGGCGGCGAACAATGCGATTGATGTCATAACCCGGGTCTCGCACTCGATCCAGGCTCTGGGCGAGTCGACCAGCAAGATCGAACAGGTTATCGGCGTGATTGCCGCCATTGCCGACCAGACCAACCTGCTGGCGCTGAATGCGGCCATCGAAGCGGCGCGGGCCGGCGAACATGGTCGCGGCTTTGCCGTGGTCGCCGACGAGGTCAGAACCCTGTCCCGGCGCACAGCAGACTCCACCCGGGATATCCGCCAGTGGGTCGTGGACCTGGTCGACGGCGTCAGCGGCGTGGACGCCCTGCTGGATGAAATGCGCACCGCCGGCGCCCGCAACCGCAGCAATCTGGACGAGTTGCGCACGCACCTGACCCGCCTGGCCGACCAGTTCGTCGAAATGGAATCGGGCAGCCATCAGGTATCCCGCTCGGTAGCACTGCAACGCGATGCCCTGGACCTGATCGAGCAACGCTCGGCCACCCTGCGCGACAGTTCCCAGGTGCTGCTGGGTAGCGTGAAAAACTCCCGGGAAGTCAGCGAATCCCTGCGTCAGGAGTCCCTCTCCATGCGCCAGCTGACGGAGCGGTTTCGGTCTGGGGTGGTGTAGTCTCCGGGCTCGGTGAGCCGATTAAATGCGCTATTCGGCTCACTCAATGAGCCGAATAGGTGCTATATTCGGCTCATCACCTCTGGAATATTGCGCACATGCACTCGCCCATCTGGATCTGGCAGCAGCCTGAATGGCCTCACTTCAACTGGCAAATCGAACGACTTGCGCCGCTCTTGCGAGCCTGTACCCAGGCCCAGGGGCGACTGCTGGGTATGGCCGGGGTCGTCGATGCAGACACCGAGGCGCGCAGCAATCTTGATGCCCTTATGCAAAATATTCTCTCTTCTTCCGCCATTGAGGGGGAAACCCTGAATGTAGGTTCGGTGCGCTCTTCGCTCGCCCGGCGTCTAGGGCTTAAAGCCGACGGCCGCCCCAATGCACGCAGTGAGGGCTATGCAGAACTGCTGTTGGATGCGACTGGTAACGCCGGTCAGACGCTTACCTTGGAGCGACTGTACGCCTGGCACTGCAGCTTGTTTCCGGCCGATGACTTCCCGCTGCTTGAGCGCGTCCGCGTTGGTGAGTTGCGCGGAGATGAACCCATGCAGGTGGTGTCGGGCCGGATGGATCGACCAAAAGTGCACTTTCAGGCACCGCCTCGCTCTGATCTGGAAGCAGCTTTGAACGACTTTCTCCAGTGGTTTGAGCGCAGCCGCAAAGATGCTGGACTGGACCCCTGGTTGCGCGCCGGTGTCGCCCATTTCTGGTTTGTTACTCTGCACCCTTTCGACGACGGCAATGGTCGACTGACCCGTGCCATTACCGATATGGCGCTGGCGCAGGGTGACGGCCAGGCAATCCGTTTCTATACCATGTCAGCGAGCATCCTCGATGACCGCGCCGGTTATTATCGAGTGCTCGAGGCCAGTCAGAAGGCCAGCCTGGACATCACTTCCTGGCTGGAATGGTTTCTCACCACGCTCCTGCACAGTCTCGAGCAAGCGTTGGTGCGCATTGATCGGGTGCTGGCCAAAACGCGTTTCTGGCAAGCGCATCGGGCGGATGGCTTGCTCCCGGAGCAGGTCAAGGTGATCAATCGTCTGCTTGATGGTGGTGAGACCGGTTTCGAGAACGGGATCAGCGCAGCGCAGTATCAGGCGGTGGCGAAAGTCTCCAAGGCCACCGCCACACGGCACCTGGCAGACCTGCTGGCCAAGGAGTGTCTGGAGCGTCTGCCCGGTGGGGGAAGAAGTACGCGCTATCGTGTGAAGCTCTAGCGGGCAGGAAAAACACAGCACAGCCCGGACGCCGTTTCCGATTGGCCCCTAGCTTTTCAGAACGTGACGCAGGTATCAGCCCGGATACCGCTAATTCGCTATGATCCTGGCCTGACAGTGGATTGAAACGTACAGGGAACGTAGGCAAAGATGCATAGCATAGGGATAGGCTCGAAAACCTCTACCGGAGGCGCCGTTATCGAAGGCAACGGCGGCGTGATGTTTGACGGGCTGGTCGCCAGCTCGGTTGGCCACAAAGCCACTTGCCCGGCCTGCAAAAAGGGCATCGGTCCCATCGTCGCCGTCGGCCCCCGCACCGCAAACCTGCCAGCCGGTCCGGCTGCCAGAGCGGGTGACTACGTTGCTTGTGGTTGTCCGCCGGGCTCCAACGTATTGGTGGCGCCAGGGACGATTAGTATTGGAAGCGGGAGTGGAAGCAGCCCGATAGCGGCGTTTAGCGACAGCTTAACTAGCCGTGGCACGCCTTCGATCGGATCGCGAGACTTTAATTCCCCTGAAGTTGATTATCTTGGCACCCCACTGAGCGCGAGCAACGCGGAAGCTAGCAGCGCAGCTAATATTTCTGACAATTCACTCAGCACAGATAAGAAAACCTATCGCTATGAGCTAGATAAACAAGAATTTCGAATCAGACAGGCGGCTTATCTCCCGGTGGAAGGGGTAGGTGTGAATGGAACCTTCTTCATCAGGGGGTCGTTAAGTTTGAGCGGACGAGCCCTGTTCATTTCGGCAATGGGTTTTACGGCCGCAAAGCAGATGGGAACTGTGCATTTTCATGCCAGCGTCAGTCTCTTAGTGAACGGCCATAAGACCTCATCGACTCCGATGAAGCTAGATTCCGAGACGTCTTCGATATGGCCCGCAGATGAATACTCGGCTATTGGGTCAGTCATTTTGACGCTGCCAGAACCAGATCCCAATGTGTCAGTAAGAATAGAGATCACTGGTGGTTACGTTTACAGCGCTCCTGAAGGAGGGGCTGTCCCCATCCCCCCAACTGGCGATCATATGATTTCTCTGGTGACTTTGGAGGTTCGGTGAAAACTGCGGTCGTGCTGCTGATCAGCATTCTAACAGCTGCTTGTAGCGAGGATCCCGATCTCGAAAAATCAAAGAACGGGAATTCTCCGATTTCCGTGAAAGCTAAGATTGAGAGCAGCTCTCCACGTGCCACTGATCTTCTATCTCAGGCGAACTTTCGGATCCAAAATCAGCAATATGGGCAAGCACTCGCTGACATGAAGACCGCAACCGAACTAGTGCCAGATAATCCAGAATATGCGCTGCTCTACTGCATGCTCAAAGAACGCACAGGCGTGCGGCTGCCCGAAGCACACGAGTGTTACGCCAATGTCGTAGAGCAGCTATCGCAAGATGACGGTACAGCGTGCGCCTCAAATATGAATTGCGTAGTCGCAGACCTGATGGCAAGCGGTGCTAATGCAGAGCAGCGCAAGACATACTTCCTGGGATTGCCTGCGTCGGAGACCGAAACCGAGATGCGTCATTTCCTGCTGGATGATTTTGACCGCAAGCAGTATCTGCATACGATCCTGCCCTGAACTCGGCTCACCTCAGCCGAAATAATCCTCCATCCATTCAACCAGCGTGTCGCTGCCCATATCCTCCAGCGGCATCTGCTTGAATTCACCGCCGACTTCCTCTTCTCGGGTCACGAACTGGTAAAGCACGATGCCCGGCTGCTGGTCATGCAGGATCAGCGTGATGCGGCGTTGGGTGCGCAGGCAGTCTAGGGTGAGCACGTCAGCGGGGATGCCGGCATTGCGCATGCCCTGGCGCACTTCCACCACCGGGTTGATGTGTTCATGCGCAGCCTGAATCCGCGCATGGGCATCGCTGACCAGGTCGGAGAGGGTTTTCAACGGATCGGTGGGCATGGGTTGCTCGACTTCAGTGGATGGAATGGATGTCCAGCCATCTTACGTGGCGGTTTTAATCATCAGCAAGACTGCGGAGAACAGCAAACGCTTGACCGGCGCAGAACCGGTGGGAGCGACGGCCCCGTCGCGAATGCGGGCCCGGCTTCACTATTTGCCACATGCATTCTCTTTTGCGTCCGTCGGCAGTCAAAAGGCAAGACCTGCGGCTGTGATTATGCCGCGCTACATGGCCCCGAGCTGGGGAGCTTGGCCGTGGCGGATTGCGGGCTCACATTTTGGGCTGTTGGTCTTCCAAAAAATAACTGATCGTATCCATTTCCTTGTGAGGGATGCCGATGATGTCAATCGTGCTGTTACCAATCAAATAGAACACCACATGCTGGCCTTCGGGAAAACTATGGTAACCCTCACAGATATCTGACCGGTCCTTCCCCAGCAATGGATTTTCTGTGAGCCATTGAAAGCGCGCTTCGAGGTTTTTCAAGTAGCGGTTTCGCTGGGCTTTACCCCAGGTGCGTTCGGTATAACGGCCAATATTTACAAGGTCGTCCCGAGCGCGTGGAGTAATCCTGACCTTTCTGGTGGCTTGCATCAGGATTCAGCGTCTAGATCGCTAATGAGAGAGTCCATTGAAAAATCGTCAACAAAATCGCCATTGCTTGCCTGGGTAGCACCCTCTGAGAGGTGAGCCCGCAAGGCCTCCAGCTTACCTTTGCGTTCTTCCATGGCGCGCAAGGCATCGCGTACCACTTCACTTGCGGAGCCGTAGCGACCGCTGGAGACTTCATTTTTTATAAACACTTCCCAGTGCTCACCCAGGCTTAGGCTGGTTGTGGCCATAATCCACCTCGACTATTCATATTTAATAATAATGAATATAGGGCTGGCCGACAGCGATGGCAAGAGCCGCCTAATCCCTAGGCCGTGATCCAGCCACTGGAATACAGATACCTGGCCAGCATCACGATGCAGACAAAAACCACCAGCAGCCGCAGCTTGTTGGGGTTGATCCGGTAGAGATAATGGATGCCCACCCAGGCCCCGATAAACTGGCCCAGCATCATCACCAGGCCGACATGCCACACCACGTTGCCATAGGCGGCAAAGACGATCAGTGACGACAGGTTGGTCGCGAAATTCAGAGGCTTGGCCACCGCCGTGGCAGCCACCAGTTTCGCTCTTCTGCAGAGCACGCTGGCCAGGGTGAAGAACGAGCCCGTGCCGGGGCCGAACATGCCGTCGTAAAAGCCAATGCCGGGGATCACCGCAAACTTGAATTTTTTGCTACCGATCTTCTTGCCCAGATGGGTGGCGCGGCTGGGTTTGTACAGAATGAAATAACCGGCGATGAACGTCAGCACGATGGGAACCGCCAGGGTCAGGTACTGTTGATTCACGAAGTGTACAGCGACCGTACCCGCCACCGAACCCAGAAAAGCCGCCAGAATCAGCGGACGTATATGGCGCAACTTGATTCTGGATTTCTTCAGCAGCAACAGCGTAGCCGTCCCCGTCCCCGCGCAGCCCTGCAGCTTGTTAGTGCCGAGCGCATTGATGGGCGGCATCCCCGAGAGCATCAGCGCCGGTATGGTAATCAACCCGCCGCCCCCTGCCAGGGTGTCAATCGTGCCGGCGATAACGGCCACAGCAAACAGCAACGCGATCAGTTCTAAAGAGAATTCCATGTAAGAGTGACCGCCGCCCCGGTATGGTTTATGACTCTATGGCCTGAATGGCCCGTGCCAGCAGCCCATTGAACTCGGCCGGCTTTTCCAGCATGGGGAAGTGACCGGTATCCTCGATATAGAACAGCCGGTAGTTCTTGATGTGCTTGCTGTTTTCTTCAGGGGCGGTTGGCCATTGCCGGGCGTTTATCGAAACAACAGGAACGGTGATCTCCTCGAACACCGCAGCAGCTTCACCGTCTACATACTGGCCCGTGTAATTCCGAAAGGCGCTCAAGGCAACGTCTTTCGGCGCAGAGGACATGTCTTCCTTGATCCAGCGCATCAGTCGAGGATCACTTCCAGCAGGGAACATGCTCGCAACAAAGCCCTGCGTAGCCGTTCTGAAATCAGCTTCAAAGGGCTGGATCATGTCGTCGATCACGCTTTGAGGCGTCCGCTCCGCCACGTTCTGCAGGGTATCGACCCCTATGATGCCAATGACCTGCCTCGGCATTAACCTGGCTGTTTCAGCAATCACGCTTCCGCCCATTGAATGCCCGATCAGGATGGCTCGGTCGATATGTTCCCGCTCGATAACCGCCTGCACATCCCTGGCGAAAGACAGCATCGTAAAGTCGGCTCGATCCTGCGAAGAATGGCCATGGCCCGCCAGATCCATGGTGATCACCTGATAATCCTTGGCGAAGACGGGGACCTGTTCTTGCCAGTATCGTGCGTCACAATTCCAGCCATGGATAAAAATCAGAGCAGTCCTCCCCTCGCCGGCCACGTTATAGGCAATGCGCTCCGAGTCGAAAGACAAGGCCACGTCATGCCTGGGCGATAGCTGAGGGCTGGCGCAGCCCGTCAGAAAGAGTAAAGGCAGGAGGAGTAAAAGAATCCGTTTTTTCATGGTTGCTTCCAGGTGTATCCAGCCTAGGTTGGGATCAGATGACAGTGTCACGATAGATATTCACCCGACCCCTATCGCTTGAATTGGTCAGACCTGCCTTCGTGATTTCACGCCCCGCATAATCATCACCAGGACGGCGTAAGCGAGCAGTCCCATAGGGCCATAGAGGAAGATGAACGGCAGCACCAGGACCAGGGCGATGCGGGAATAGCCGTGCGCCAAGCCGTGGTCGATCACACCGCGCCCGATCAGCAGATCAAAAGCCAGAAAATGAATCCAGCCTCCGAGCACGTTACCCGGGTGTGAAAACAGCGCAACGACACCCGCAAGATCCGAAAAATTACCATCCGGTACCGCTCCCCAATTGGTGTACAGAACGCCAACGTAAAGCGCGCACAAGGCAACAGGAACCAGCCGTCCGCCGAAGCGCAGTAACCGCTCTCTAGTTACGGAGGGTGGAAGAACCAGAGCCAGCACCAGAGACAGCCACGCAACCATCGCAAGAACACTCGCGAATGTGAAAATGGACTCATTCATGGCGGCCACCGAACCGGTAGTGTTCTTCTACTTGCTGCGGCTTAAGAACCACAGCGTGGCTACCGATGCGCAACACTCGTCCATCCGGCTTGGCGACCTGTGCCTGCTCTTCCGAAGGAAACCAGCTGTGGAGAAAGGCCCAGCCCTTCTCAAGCACGACGAATGCGTCCAGCTCGGACGGGTGGATGGTCATCAAGACAGGCCTGTACGTTTCCCAGTTCGGGAAGCCCGCTTCGAGGGCCAGCAGGCGCAGAAAGTGCTTACGCTGTAAGCCGGAGCGGGCGTGAAACGCTTTCGGCAGGGTCGTATTGCGGAGCACACCTGCTGACAGAAGTCGTCGAAGTACAGGCAGCGAAGAAGAAAGAGCATCTGATTTTGCACCGCGGTGCAGACGCTTGGCCTCGCGCAGAGCAAGGTTTATGGAGGCATTACCTACAGGTCGTTCCGGACCTTCAACACAATGAGCGTGCATACCAACTCCAGCATCAATTGACCTTCTCGCAGTTGGTCAGGGAGGGTATGCAAGCATTGAGCTTGCGAGATCAGGTGCAGATGCTTTCGCGAGGTGGGCGCCCGTAAAGCCCACCGAAAGTCTACGGGATTCCCTGGGGGGCAGGCAAGTCAGCGGTGAGGCTTTAAGGGAGATACTTATTATTCACGAATCCAATTGCCGGGTGGGCCTTTAAACTCTTATCTCCAGTAGATAATTCACCGTCGCAGACATTACCAGGTCACCATCCTGCCCCAGAGTCTCAAGCATGCATTTCACTACTCCGTAGCGCTTACCGGGTATCGGTGGCTTCGTCTCCAGCACGGTGACGCGCACGCTAAGTTGGTTGGGCAGCGTAACCGGGCGATGCCACCGCATGCTTTCCATACCAGACGCGCCGGTCATGGAGGTGTGTACCAAAAAGCCGTCGACCACGATGGAAGCCGTGAGCGAAAGGGTATGCAGGCCGCTGGCGATCAGTTGGCCGTATATCGAGTTCTTCGCTTGTGCGGGATCGAGGTGAAACGGAAGACGATCGAACTCGTTGCAGAAGCGCAGGGAGTCTTCTTCGGTTAGCGGTCGGGGGCCCAGCGTTATTACTTCGCCGGGCTGGATGTCCTGGAAATATTTCGGATTAGTCTTCATCCTATTGCATCTATTTCGCAGATGACTGGGTTATACACCCACGGTCGAGCTCAAAGTAATCATTGGGTGCGCTCTTCTGGAAAATAATCAAGCGGTGGTCACTGGTGAAAGTAGCGCTCAGGGACGAATCAAAAATACCCGGAGCAAAATACCTTTCAGGCGGGATTGAAGGTTGATATTCATGGAGCACTTCACCCTGCTTTATTTTTAGGCAGCTTAAAGTGTAGTGCTCTCTTTTGACTTCGCCAGGCGCAATTTCAGATTCATATTCTGTTTCGTACACAACAGCGATAGGCCCGCTTGAATCGTTTCTTAAATCTATTTTCATAATACTCGGGCAGCCTGATAGCAAGAGAATTAAGGCTAGAAGAAATGCGGTATTGAAGAAGGTCATACAAGAGAGCCTGTTGTATCATGGTTTACAGCTAGTATTTATTTGAGCCGAATCCGATTTATATCCGTTTCTTCCCATTCCAGCTTGGCCAAGTTAACAAAATAGCATCTTCTTCAGAACGGAAAGACTTTCCTTTTCCATTGACTTGAATCTTAAATACTCCAAAGCGACGGAAAACGTAAACGCGATAAAAGGCACAACGACAATACTGGCATTCCAGTATTGCAAGGGTTCCGAAATCGGTGGGTGACTGAAAATTCTGACTCCTATTATGCCCGCCATGCCAAGCCAGATTACCAGAAAGCCTAGATCGAACACCCTTGGTCTGGTGACAAACTCAAGAAGGCAACGATCACCGTCAAGGTCACGTACCGAGCCACTCAGAACGACGCGAGTACCGCTAAAAATCCTTCTCACTCCGTTAACGCTAAATGAGAACCGTCTACCGTGGACAGTACCCTCGAAGGGTTTGGTCTGACCCCACACCTTGGAGTTCGCCCACTTGCGCTCGGTTGCGTCAGAGATCAGCTCGAGGCACTTTTGCGAAGCCAGTAGCACCTCAATTTTATGCTTTCGGATAAGCATTCTTGGCGGTCCTTGCCTGAAGGTGGGAGAAAACTTGCACTCCGTTGCGCAAGTCCAGAATAGTCCAGAGAGGCATCAGTCGTCCAAAAAGATCTGTGCCGAATGCAGCTCAAGAGGATCAATGTGATCAGGCCACTATTGAGTGCCAATGAGAGCGTTCGTCACGTTCCGCGCCACCATGATGACGTTTCAAAGATATGTTGGCTGGCGTTCTGAACGCAATGCACCTCACGCAGTCCAAATAAAACTTTCTCGCTTACCAGCATGATCAGTCGCTCGCCCTGCTATTGTGGGCGAACCTCGGGCCTGTTGGCTTCTCACGCTTCTTCAAAGGATACACTGCCATGGTGCGGCTGAAATTTTCCATTGAACTCACCTATGGCGTGCTGGATGCGACCTGTGACTTCCTCTTCAACATTCATCCTGCCATCACGGCCAGCCAGCAGGTGCTCAGCGAATCGTTGAGCTTCAACCAACCTGTGCAGCAGCAACTGTTCATGCAGAACGACGACGGCACGCGGTGGTTGAAGGTGCGTGCCAACAGTGGAGAACTGGTGGTTCGCTACGAGGGGGTGGTGGAGATCTACCACACGGTAGCGGACCCCGGGACCCTGGAAGAGATGGCGGTTGCTGACTTGCCGATGGATCTCTTCAATTACATCTATCCCAGTCGTTACTGTGAGTCCGACCGCTTTCAGGCGCTGGCCAATTACGAGTTCGGGCACATGCAGCCCGGCTACAACCGCGTACTGGCCATTCGTGACTGGGTATACCAGAGAACCCGATATACCTCGGGCAGCTCGGGCAGTAGCACCTCTGCCATAGATACACTGACTGACCATGTGGGTGTATGCCGCGACTTTGCCCATCTGATGATCGCCACCTGCCGCGCCCTGAACATGCCAGCACGCTTTGTGTCCGGCATCGAGTACGGCGCAAATCCTGCGGTCCGGCCGGCGGATTTCCATGCCTACGTCGAGGTATTTCTCAGTGGCCGCTGGTATCTGTTCGACCCCAGCGGTGTGTCTCCTATCATGGGGCTTCTGCGCCTGGGCACCGGTAGGGATGCAGCCGATGTGTCCTTCGCCACGGTATTTGGTGCAACAAACCCAGCGCTACCGGTGATTACCATTGAGGCGATCGAGGATTACCAACAGGGGCTCGCAATGCCTGTGCATCAGGACAATGCGTTATCAACGGCTGGCTCGCCGCATCCAGAATTTCAGCGTATTTGGTAAATATTCCCGTACGGGAATAAAAGACATGTATCTCGTGGGTCGGTGATCATATATTCCCGTTCGGGAATATTTTATTGAGTTGTCCGTTGAAAGCGCTTAATCTTACCGATCGGTAATCTTTCGGAGAGGCCATGTCTGTGATCAAAACCCCCATTGAGCTGGGAGCAGCAATCAAGCAGGGGCGTAAACAACTAGGACTCACCCAATCGCAGTTGGCATTGGCTGCAGGCGTTGGTGTGCGGTTTATTGGGGATCTTGAAGCAGGCAAACCAACCGCACACCTGGGTTTGACGTTGACCGTGATTCAGGCCTTGGGCGGCGAGCTGACGCTGGCAGGTATGCCGCTGAGCGAGGAGCTTGGAAATGATGCATGAACTGCATGTTTACTTGCACTCGCAGTGCGTCGGCACGCTTTCCCTGGTGGGTGGACGATTGAGCTTTCAATACGCAGCTGAAGCTCTGAATAACCCCTCGTTGGGGCCATTGTCGCAATCGTTACCTCTCCAGCGTGAGCCTTTTAGTGACCTTCAGTCACGACCGTTCTTTGCCGGATTGCTTCCGGAAGGCCGTATGCGCAATCTGGTTGCGCGGCAGGCTCAAGTCTCTAGTCAGAATGAGTTTGGTCTTCTTGAATTCATCGGGGGCGAGTGTGCGGGTGCGGTATCGATCTCAACGGGTGACCAACCGCCCCCCAGTGACAATGCCTACGATGTTAAATGGCTGACAAGCGAGCAACTGGCTGCGGTCATTGATGAGCTTCCCAAGCGTCCTATGCTGGCCGGGACTGAGGGGCTGCGCCTGTCGCTAGCCGGCGCACAAGACAAACTTCCGGTTGTATATGACGGTACCCGCATCGGCCTACCCCTCAACGGGAGCCCCAGTACTCATATTCTGAAGCCGCCTATCCGAGAGGTGGAAGACAGCGTGACAAACGAAGCCTTCTGTCTTCATCTAGCCAAGGCCATGAAGCTGCCGGTTGCCCAAGCATCGATATACCGGGCCGGGCATCAACATGCTCTGCTCGTGAAGCGTTATGACCGCATTGAAGGCTCAGAGGGGGAGGTGCAGCGAATCCATCAGGAGGATTTCTGCCAGGCTCTGGGTGTCATTTCTGAGCTCAAATACCAGAATGAAGGCGGGCCGGGATTCCCTCAGATCTTCGACTTGCTGCGCAGTACCACTCGCCCTTCCGCCCTCCATGTACTGAATCTGCTGGATTATGCTGTGTTTAACACCCTGGTGGGCAATCATGATGCCCACGGCAAGAACTTCTCCTTGCTCTATCACGGCAGCGAGCCAGTATTGGCGCCGCTTTATGATGTGGTGTCCACAGCCATTTATCCTGAGCTAACAGTGAAGATGGCGATGAAGATCGGCGGCAAGTACAAATTCAGTGAAGTCATGGACCGACACTGGGACCGTTTCTCGGAGGAGAACGGGCTTGGCAAGGCTCAGGTACGCAAGCGCGTCCGCGAGTTGGCGATACAGCTACCGAAGAAAGCCAGACAGACTGCCGGAGCGCAACCTGAGTTTGCCGACCACCCGATAGTGAAACGGATAATCGATCTGATAGACCGAAGAACAGCGCTTACGCTTGAGCGTTTGGCAGTCAATGCACGTTGACGTCAGCAGGGCCGTAACTCAGGGTTACGCTTGATCCTTCGGATCGGGCTCCTTTTGGAGCTCGATAGTCTGGGTCGGGAAAGCGAACTCGATCTCGTGGGCATTGAATGCTTCCAGTATACGTTTGTTGACGACACTGCAATGTTCCAGATAGGTGAACCAGCCCCGGTCGCTGTTGCGTTGCAGCTGCTCCCCTTTGTCTCCGATAAAATACCAGTAATAGACTTTTATATTGAAATAATATTCTTCAAACGCACTAAAGGTAACGAGCGGCGGGTAGTCTTCCAGGTTGCAATTACCGTCCTCAATAATTTCGTCGCTACGCAGAATTTCTTCAAGAAGATCAATGGCTTCATCAATTTTCTTGGCGGGGGTGTGATACGTTAACGAGATATTCATCTCGCGGCGGAGGTACTTGCGCATCGCGAGGTTCTGCACTTCATTTGAAATGAACTGCATATTGGGCACGATGAGTACTTCGCCAGAGAGCAGGCGTATTTGAGTAGTCTGCATCTTGACGTCGATCACTTCACCGATCTCGTCTTTATAGTCGATCCAATCGCCCACGACGAAAGGACGATTGATGAAAATGGATACCGCACCGAACAAATTCTGCGCCGTTTCCTTGCCGGCGAGGGAAAGCGCGAGACCGACTATACCCAGACCGGTTATCAGCGCCCCGATATGCATGCCCAAAACGTTTTCGAGGATGAATATGATTAAAACGACTGAAAGCAAAGCGCTGACGGCACGTTGAATGACAGTTACCGCCATATCGCCGTATTCGTCATCATCGGAGACGAACCGACGACGGACAAATTTCGCCACAAGATCGGTAAGGGCAAACAGCATCCAGATTAGAGCTAACAGCAATATGCTACGGATGAGCATCCATACCATGTCTGCCACGATCGGCGAGAACGTCACAAAAGAGCTGCCGATAATCACAACCAGGGTGCCGGCGACAATAGCTATCGCAACAGCGATGCTGTTCATGATTGAACCAAGATGCCGGCTCACCTTGTTTACGAGCATCCCACCCAGCTTATTGACGCCTCGGCGTACGTACCTACCCACGAAGTAAGCGAGCACAAATGATGCACCCAGAATCCCCCAGCTCCACCACGGCGAGTCTTCAAACATGGGTGCAAAAATACGAAGGGCTAGATTTTTCTCAGAAGCAGAAGGATAAATCGGTGGTATCGACACCAGTGACTTTGCAAGCTGAGGCGCGGAGTCGAGAGTTTCAGTGGAAAAGCGCCACTCATCGCCGTTGCTTGAGCTTACGAGCGTCACCTTCGCTGTTGGCGTTTCATCCAGATACGTCCAGATCCATTCGTGATCAATGGCGTAAGGAAAGACCTCGAATGATCGAATACCCGTTTCCTCTACAGCTGCGCTGCCGGGCAAGTCGATATCAGGGATCGGACCCAAACGATCAAAAATCGACTTGAGGGCAATTGCCTCGAGACTGTCGGCGGAGAACCCAGGCGGAAGCGTTTGATTGACCCGGTCTGTGTCGTCGCCGCCCAGGTAAAGAATCTCCTCCATGCCGTCGACGAACGTTGAGACGCTAGCCCGCGGCGACTCATTAGAGTCCCATTCGTTCTCGTCCTGAGAAACACCCCCTACAAAGGAGCGCAGCTCGTCGGTGAGATAGCGGCCTAAAGACCCCATGATTTCGGTAAACGAAGGTTGTTCCTGGCGGGTGGTCGGTAGATCTGCGCTACCATTTGAGGCATTGGAGCCGCTAGGTAGCGACTGACCCGAGGCAGTGCCGACGAAAAGAAGGCCCAGGAAAAACAGTAATTTGAATGATGGAAATGAGGTCATTCGCATGGGTAGAAGAAAAATCAGATTGTAATGAATTGATGAGCGCCTTGGCGGGGCTGTCTCATTCGATCTCTACTCAGCGGACCTCGATAATTGCTAAAGGTTTCCGGTTTCTATTTATTTGACCCGTTAGCGCCTGGTTCCTTTGACCCCATTTATCGCTCGAAACACGGCACTGCGTACTGGCTATCTAATTCAATAGCATGCCCTTTCTCCCAGACATAACCATATCCCTCAGATAACCAGCTAAGGCGCTCAAAAGCCATGCAAATAGGGACATTAACTACAACCTCACTTCCAATTTCGTCGAGATAAACATTAGCTTGTACCTGGGGGCATATACCCCATGTCCCGTACCGCTCTTGCAAAACGTCCTTAATGATGAAGTTTGTTCCTTGTTTCACAGACTCGACTTTTTTAGAGAAGCAGATGTCTTGTTCTTTGGTGGAAATCAAGTGCTTACCTTTTAATCCCCAGCAAGCATTTTCATAAATAAAAGAGTCTTGCGCTAACGCGTAACACTTTCCAACCAAGTCAGAGTAGGGCTCTTCAGCGGACAGATAAGTAGTGTTTTTACATCCTGCTAGCGTACACGCGAAGATAACTAATTTTAAAATCTTGACTAGGCGGTCTCAGGGACCAAGTGCAACACCTGAGATAGAGTGTTGTCATGAAAACCTATACGCATTTATCCACTGACGAACGGGTCGCCTTGATGCTGATGCAAGGTCAAGGATTGAGCTTACGCTCCA